>JABAOH010001569.1_pt1 | contig 70831 bp, 57 predicted proteins | sample 7062181 | NCBI WGS metagenome assembly JABAOH01 (sample SAMN14538630, study PRJNA623070) | marine sediment metagenome | biome: marine biome [ENVO:00000428]; feature: marine pelagic biome [ENVO:01000023]; material: deep marine sediment [ENVO:00002113]; isolation source: pool of 5 deep marine... | reverse complement strand
CGAAAACTCTGTTCGGGTCCTGCCGGAACCACCGTAATTATCCATATAGTGCACGTTCGGAAACTCCGGATGCAGCATATTCCAGTAAAAATTCGGTATCATCCCGGTTGGGTCACCGATAGTGATATCATTCTGCTCAATGCCCACGGTGTTTACTAATTGGCGCAATAACGAGAGAATCATCTGCGGCGAGTTGTCGATGGTATTCATGACGCTGGACTTTTTGTTATACGTAATCGGGTCAACTTGTCCCCATGTGGCATTACAGGTGGTAAGGTTAATTTTAATAACAATTTTTTCACCTGCCCTGTACCCCACGTTTCCATTGCCTTGGCTGTTGTTGAAATATTTGAATATCGCTGCCCACGCTGCCGCATCGGAATTATTCCCTGCCACGCCCCGAATTGCCTGCGAGAGCATTTTCTCCATCACCGCCAGGTCGGTATGGTCGCTTTGCCACCAGTGTTCCCGTGAATTATAGCCGTCCCAGTCGGTTGCGTTTGGGTCGTGGACCCAGACAACCCGCCCGGGATAAATCCCTCGAGCCTCACCTATTGGCCCGTGAGGCCCCCGTCGCCCTTGCGCATTGGCCGGCCGCTCCGGAATATTGGCGAGCATAACTACACCCATAACTCCTGCTATGACCAGGCACAGACACGCCAATGCTATTCGGGACTTTTTCAGTAGCTGCTTGGCTTTCTTAAACGCGGTAACCGAGACTACCAGCCCCACCAGCCAGGCTACAAAGCCCGAGGCAAGCGGCATTGCAACGCGTTGACATGGATACGTCGCACGGGAAGGCTTCGGCACGACGCGAACAAGAAACCAGATAAGCGCTGATAACCCCGTGATTGGAAGTATCCATCTCAGACAATAACATTTCTTTTTACGTCCGGGATACTTACCGCTCTTGGGACAAAATGACGGTGTGTGTTTTTCCTGCATGGTATTTTCTCCTGTTTGCTCACCTTTTACTAAACTACCGGAGCAGATATTATTATACAATATTGGCCCTGAAAATCACGATATTTTTGAAGGGAATTATTGTCAATTGAGATTGTATAAGATGCGCTTATGAACGCAGGCTACAGTGTGAAAAATCTCTTCCTGTTCAATAGTTGTGGAGCTTTTTATATCCGGGCGATTCGTTTGCAATCTCCTTCCACCTTCCTCTCTTACTGCTTCGAGAGGCGAGAATCCAGCATCGAGAATCAAGCTTGAGCTCACTTTAGGCACTTTAGCTCACTTTAGCTCACTCCTCACTAACGATGGATGGTAGTTGTCCCGCAAATTTTTACTTTTTCCCCTAATCAACAGGGAACTTCGTGCATTCGCTTGAATTCCGGTGAACCGCGCGTAACGATCTGGATCACTCGCAAGCAATCGTCGCAGCGCGGCTATTGGTTGTCGAGTGAATCCGTTGGTTCTGCATCCAATTGTGTTGCGGATCCAGATTCCTTGGCTCGGATTTGTGCATCCCGTTTGCTTACGAAGATGATCCCTAAGGGTAAAAGGATTCCATACGGAATCCACATAAACCAGCGATATGGGTTGGGGAGCAGAAACAAAAGGGCGAGAAAAATGCCGATGGTAATCCACATGACGACGGATGCCTTCACCATGAATCGCCTTTCGTTGGGACCGTTGGTGTTCTTGATGCTGAAATAAGTAGCGACGATACCTCCGGCAAGGCCGAGGACACTCCCCCCAATTGCTCCGATTAGTCCTGGATGCATTGTCATTCTCTTTTCCTTAGTGCCTAACGGTTCGCCTGACCGGCGGCGCTTCGCCGTCCGTGTCGAGGCGGTGGTTGAGCAGTTTATCCGGGTTTGCCTGTATGGTATAGTATATGAATAACTCTCCTTCTACCAGCCGTGGCATTAGCAGGTATCTGCGGTAGCTCTTGAGCTACTTCAACTTCTTCAGCCGCAACCCGCAAAGGTTCTATGGCTTCCGAATTTTGGCCAAGCCAGTCTGCCATTCCTTGCCTTTCTTGCCTGCATAGACCATGTAGTAGGTCTCGCCGATCTCGATGACTTGGGGCGTCAGCACGCCGTCGCAGTCCCACGCGTCGCGGCTGGCCGACGGCGTGAATACGGGATTGTGGGGGTTTGGTTCAAACGTGCGGAAGTCACGGGTGCGGACGTGCCCGATCCGCCAGACCTTGCCGTCGTAGCCGCCATAAAGGATATGGAAGTACCGCGGCCCCTTGAACAATTCCGCCTCACGAACGGCCCGGCTGTCCCATGCTTGCCCGCTGCCTTTGAAGACGGGATTGGCCGGATTCTTTGTGACCGATGCCGGGTCGCTGGTCGGCGCGGTCGCATGACACATGGTCAGTCCGTCCTGATACGACCGCGTCGCCTTGCCCGTGTAGACGATATGAATCGTATCGCCCACCACAGCGACGGAAGGGTGCGTCGAGCCGTCTCGCTCGTGCTCGGTATCCGCGCCAATCACAGGGGTCCGCCGGACGCGTGTCCACTTCCCCATGTCACCGTCACTGACAAGCAGGCCGGTCTGCTCGGGCGTCGCCTTTCCCTTGCCCCGATAGTACATGTAGAATTTATTGTCGGCGGGATTCAGGAAAGGAAAGGGGTACTCGACGGCAGCGTTGTCGAAACCTCTCTCCGAGGGTACGAGAATGGGGTTGCGGGCGTCCTGCTTGATTTCGGTGGGGTTGCCGACGGGAGCCGTAGCGTGCATCATCAGCCAGCGTGCGCCGCGCTCGCGTTTGCACCAGTAATAGTGTACCGTCTCGTCGACGACGATGGCGTGGGTCGCCGCCGCCCACAGTGGCGGTTCGAGAGCAAAAATTGGGTTGCCCTCCTCGATCCTCTTGAAACCTGCGAACACCTCGAACGGGATGGCGTCTTCGCCTTTTGGTTGTTCGCCAGCATCCGGCTGCGGTTGGCCAATAGTGGCGAAGGTCCAAGAAACAGCAAGCGAGAGGACCACGCATACCAGGACATGTCTCATTGATCCTTCTCCTTCACTTGATGCCCAACTATGTATATATGGTTTCCGCATAAGACTCCAGACCTCTCTGAGTGTCAGTATAACACCCCTTTGCCCAAAGTCCATAAGTAATCCCTTGGAAACGACTTAGGCCAGTTCTCCTTCTTATTTAATTCCGGGGACACCATACTTAATTCCATCCGATGTCTGCGTCCCAAAGCTCTGCAGTAATTCAGCCCTTGCTCCGCGTCCAGTTCTTGCTTAGGCTCCGAAAGATTGATATCTTCAGGAATCGTGAGATTGTCCGCGAAGCCGTCTTAGTCTGGATGCGTGAACTGTGGTGACACAGCCATCAGGAAATCAAAGACAAAGAATGTCGCTACGACGCACACTGGGAGCATGACGAGGTTGACTACTGCTTTTGCCCAGCGCTTCTTCATGAGGTTCCAGATCGACGCCGACAGAATTCCCAGAAAGGCAATCCCAAGACAGACAAATAGAACTCTCGAGACGTTATACAGAGGTCCGAGTGTAACCATTGTGAAAACTGCGAGTATTGCGAGGAAGAATACGGCCGGGAACCACCCGCTATTAAAATAGAGCGTTAGAATCTGCTTGGATCGGATCTTCATTTCTTCACTTCGAACTACTGTTTATATGGTTTCCATATAAGAAGCCATAGCCGTTTCACTGTCCGCATAACACGCTTTTTCCCTTAACACGTAAAGGCTTTTCTGTAAAATGCTTGCGCCAATCCGTTTTCTTATCAATCTTCTTATACGATTTCCGTATAACATCCCGAACTTCTTGTCGTTCAGAGTAATCCCAGCCGCTGTTGTACCCATATAAAATACAAACTAACTATAATCTGTCAAACAAAAAATGATAACCAAATAGGTGGTTTCTTTTCGCTTAATAAAATGATTTGCCTTGGCAACGATGTACTCAACCGTTTTAATCCTTGGATTATCACTTGATTTTGGGCAATTCGACAAACCGGCTGTATATAGATTGCGTTCTCTGGCCGATAAACCTCATTTAAGCGACAACCTTGAACAGCCTAACCTTCACTTTCACCGGCACTTTAGTTCACTCCTTACCAATTAACCACTCACAAATTAACAAAATATTCAAAACAAACCCAATTTCCATCAAGAAATTCTAAAAATGCCCTATCCACTTGCCTGCGTAGAGCGCCATTACGCTGGCACCGTCAAAGCTGTGCAAGCTGGAACCTGCTTCTCCAGCCTGATTTTTTTATTGATTCTATAGCTCGGTGGGTATATAATTGTGTTGTTGCCTTGCTGGTTAACTGGTAGAATGAGAGCATGAGCAATAAATTGCGAGTCGCCGCTTATATAATAGGGACCCCGCCTTGCGGGAACCCAAAGACATATTTTGTCATAAATTAAGGAGACGAAACATGGTTCAGCGAAACGGTTTTACACTTATTGAGCTCTTAGTCGTGATCGCAATCATTGCCGTATTGATGGCGATTCTGATGCCTGCACTGGAGCGGGTTAAGGAGCAGGCCCGAGGAGTGGCGTGCATGTCGAATCAGAAGACCATGGGGCTGGCCTACGTGATGTATGCCGACGAGAACGACAGCGGCATGTGCGGGGGAATGGCAAGGTACGCTCCCATCAATGGGGTCCCCCCCTGGGTTATGCCGCCGCTGAGTTATCAGGCAGGCGGCGGCTATAACGAGATGCCCAGCGGACCGGTCACCCTCGAGGAGCGGCACAACGGGCTGAGGGAAGGTGTTCTCTTCCCTTATATCAAGGACATCAGCGCCTATCACTGCCCGGGCGACGACCGGATACGACGCGGCACGAGCAATGGCCGGGAGTTGCAGCATCTGCTGTACCGCAGCTATTCTCTGCCGGATTTTCTCAGAGCGACCGCGCCTTCCGACCCGAAGAAGATAACGGACTTTAGGAGCCCGGCCAAGAAGATGCTCTTTGTCGAAGAGATATACGACGCTCCCGGCGCCAATCACAATGTCGACGGCTGGTCATATATTCCCGGAAACAACACGCTTTGGGACCCGCTGGGACTCTACCACAGCGACTCCTGCACCTTCAGCTTTATGGATGGCCACGCCGCCGTGCACAAATGGACGGACAAGCGAACCCTAATCTACTGGAGGAGCCGATCACTGGCCGCCTCGATGGGGTTTGGCAAGAACATGCAGTTTAATCCGCCCAATGAGGATCTCCTGTGGCTGGATGAGCATTACCCGGGCAAGACTCACCTAGCTGAGTAGTGGAGACCTTTAGACGAAAAGAGCCCGATTCGACCGGCCAGGTGTTTTGGCAAGGGAATGCAGTTCAATCCACCTAACGTTGACGTGGTATGGCTTGACACACACTACCCAGCCAACCAGCACGTTGCTCAGTAACCGTTAGGTTTGTGGCCGGGATGGACGGATGATGTACTCTCATTCGGACAAAAGATGTCCTCTTTTGCAAATGATTGTGGTGGTCCCGCATCATCAAACTCATTCAATGATTTCAATTTCTTTCAATTTATAGGGGCCCTTAAGTTGTTTATCTTTCATTGCCTCTTGTTTCGGCGTTGAGGCCCTTTCGAAACAGCCGCGGCCCGTAGTGCAGCGGTTCCTGGCCGAGTTCGTAGCAGCCCAGATCCGGCGCTTTACCGGCGAAACCATCGGTAATCTGCGGAAGGGCGATACCTGCATCGACGACCTTGGCGCTGTTGCGCAAACGCAGGTCGTAATCGCCGGGTTCGCAGGTCTTGCCTCTTTCCGACGGTCCGGCGTTGACGAAGATGTCGTAGTCGGCCAGGATGCCGTGCTCCTCGAGCCCCGTTGCCCTGAAGAATTGCTCGATGGACTGATACTGCGCGACGTTTCCGTTGTGGTCCTTCCATCTGAACAGCAATTCGGGCTGGTTGCGGCGGTAGGCATTGTAGTCCATCGTGCTGTAGGCCGTAAGCGAGCCGGACTCCATCGCGTATTGCGTGCCGCCCATGAACAGGTTGTTTCGGAAGTGGCCGTTTTGCCAGATGGCCGGCGGACGAAAGCCTTGTCCGGCACAACATGACGTGTTGTTGTAGGCCTCGATGCCGGCGGGATAGTTATTAAGCTTATAGCTGAGGCTGGTGATTCCGAAAAGCTCATTGCGGAGCAGGTAAACCGGCCCGCCGTAGAACGGTTGAGTGGACATGCCGGTGTGCGCGTTATAGCAGCGGTTGCGATAGAACCGCACGTTGTGGCAGCCGTAATCCGCCTCGAAAGTGTCATCCTGCGCCCAGGAGAGGTCGTTGTTGCAGAAGTCAATGTTCGCGCAGTGCTTCATCACGTCATCCACGGGCGGGCCGAAGTTGTAGATCGCGGCCGAATCGCTGAATCTTGTGATGCGATTATAGCAAATCACATGACCCTGGCCGTAAACGTTGACGCCGGTATGACCGGGACTCATATAGGTTTTCCGCGGCCGCGGGTACCAGGTTGGGTTGATGCCGACGATATCATTGTCGGCGATGTACCAGTTCCTGGAATTCTCACTACCGGTGTTGATGCCGTACACCACGTCGTGAATCTTACAGTGGCGAACGACAAGGCCCACAGAGCCGCCGGGCTTTGAGGCATAGATAGCCATCTGGGCGTTGCGGAAGGTAAGTCTCTCGAAATGCAGGTGATGTGTTCCGTTGAGCGTTACTATCCGTGACTTGCTGTCGAGGCCCTCGCCTTCGAGGATCGCCTCGCCATCGGCCGGGCCGCGAAAAACGATTGGTTTTCCGGGCATTCCGGACTTTTTCAGTTCGAATGGCCCCCTGTAGACACCCGGGCGAAGCTGAATCACATCGCCAGGCTTAGCTTCTTCGAAGGCCGCCACAAGCCCCTTCTCAGGAGTAGCCTCTATTGTGTCCCCACCGTTGAACGCCCTCGGCTCCGCCCGCGTTGTCACGCTGACAATCTTCGGCTCCGCCGGCGCGCCGCCATCAGGGTCGGACATAGTGAATCGGACTTCATAAGTCGTCGCCGGTTCCAGAAACAGCACGCTTCCGGCAAACAGGTTGCCCGTGCGGTACGGCCCGTACACTTGGTTCACCACCTCGTGATGAACCCGCAGCATTGGCAGGGCCTTTTTCCACTCCGCCTCTGGCTTCTTCCTGAACGCGACATTGACCGAGGCGTTGCGATTGCTATCGCCCTCGATGTACCACCGGAAGCCCAGGTTCTCGATTGTAGGAGGGTCAACAATGAAGCGCTTCGGTACGATCTCGTCCATTTCGGGGCCGACCGGAAAGCCGACAAGTGGTTTCGGTCGCCGTTGCGCCCGGGCTGAAATGGACGGCGCCATCAGCGACAAAACGACCGCCGATATAAGGAACTTTCCAAAGCTTCTCTTTGTCTCCTTCATCATCACCATAATCTCACGCTAATGCTTCCAGGAAATGCCATCTTAATCTCCTCTGTTTGTGCGGAGGAGTTTTCCACTTCTCTTGTCCCAGATGACGGTACGGACCTTCATTCGATGGTCGCCATGGCAATCCGTGCAGACGATTTCATTGGGATCGCTTTTGTCGAGGCCCCGCTGGGTCCAGTGAGCAACGACCTTTTCGGGCGGGACATCATTATCTTCGTGGCAGCCTTGGCAAGAAGGGTCGTTCTTTTCCGCTATATGCTTCAACCAGTGAGCGATGACCTTCTTGGGCGGGATATCATGAGCGTTATGGCAGCTTCGGCAGAAGGGGTCAATTTTCTCGGCTGAGTACATGGTCTCAGGAGGGGTAATGTTGTTTTCATCGTTTTGGTGTGCGGAAGATTGGCCGTGGCAATCGACGCAGCCAAGGTTAACCTTGACATGACATTCAACAAGAGACTCAGTCTTGTAATTGGCATGGCACACAAAGCAGGCTGTGTTTTCAACTGCTGCCTGGTTGGTTGCAACGGCAAGAGCTTTTTCCTCTTCGGTTGGTTCGTCAAGGAGCAGCGGAGCACTCGTGTCGACTACAAGGGGCGGGGGTCCTCCTGTAGTTTCGGCCTCGTTGTTAGTGACAGGAGCGGCCTGGATGTCGGACGGATCAGACTTGTTTGTGGGGGTGCAGCTAAGAAAAGTTGAGCAGGTAAGCGTCAGAATCACTATAAATATTTTGGAAAAGCCATCATCTATTTTCATTTATTGTCCTTATGATGAGGCAGAGGGGAGCACAGCGTATTAGACATATTCCCAGTCTTTCAGCCACTGATAGTTAGACGGCAGTGAAGCCCAGGCACCATCCATTGCCCTATCAAGCTCGGCTTTCTCCTTCAGGTCGAGCTCGCGACGTTCCTTGACTGCAAGGGCTACGTTGTCAACCTGCTGGACGCTGATAAGCCCGGGTATCGGCGCTGTTATGGCCGGGTTGCAGAGGACATAGCGGATGGCCAGACGCGCAAGACGATTGTCCTGTTCAGAGTGTGGGCTGTTCGGCGAACTGTCACCCCTGAACAGAGAGTTGCTGGCAAAGGGTTTAATGCCGAACCAGCCGACGTCGTATTTCCTGAGAGTGGCCCAGAGACCTGATTCATCGGTAACAAGTTTGCTTTTAGCGGTGTATGGGGTCAGGATGACCTCGATCTGGTCGGGGTACTTTTCGATGATTTTCTTCAGGTCGGGCCTGTCGTGTGATGAGATGCCGATGAAGCGGGCACGACCGGTTTTCTTTGCCCAATCGAGGGCTTTGGCAGCCTCTTCGACCTCCGCTGCGGTATGACGGCTGCTTTCTACAAGGAGGCTGATTCGCCAAAGGTCAACGTAGTCAAGGCCGGCTTCTTTCATTCCTTCGTCGAGGCCCTGCTTGAGCTTCTCGGCCGAGCGCCATTCTTCGAAGCGGCTTTCCTTGATGTGCCAGGAATAGCCGAAGTACATCTTGTCCCGACGGCCTTTGAGGGCCTTGGCGTAGGCGAGGATTTCCTCGCGGCAGCAGGCGTCAACGTAGTTGATGCCACGCTCGATGCAGCGGGTGACTACATCATAGCGGTTTTTCTGAAAGTCCCGGCGGTCGATGTCTGTCGTCATCCAGCCTTCCGGCTCGCTGCCGCCTATTATTTTGACGAGGCGCTTCCAGTGACCGCCGAGACAGACAGCGGAAATCATCAGGCCGGTTCTGCCACATCGGCGGTATTCCATATCGGAGTTATAATTTAGAATCTTGCGCGTATCCGCCGCGCGGGCACGGTCGGAAAGTGTAATTCCAGCACCTATAGCGGCGCCAACGACAGCACTGTCCCGAATGAACTGACGGCGTGTAAGCTTATCAACCATTTCACAAATCTCCTGACCTCTCCCAGTTGTTCCGGGATACTATTTCAATTGACATTTTTCATTTAGCAAGTTCAAAGTGACTTCTGCACTTTTCGGTTACTAATAGTATCATAGTTTTATCCGTATTTCAAGGGAATGGCGTATAATTTTCACAGTATATTCAGGTTTGATGCGGTCATCGAGTTGAGAGTTGTCTTTACAATTGGTCTATTAATCCGCAATTAACCTCTTCGAGCGAGCTCACAACCAGGGCTGCCTTCGAAAAGTCATTGCTCATCGTATGTTTGTTCGGCACGGCTATACTCTTCATGCCGGCCGCTTCTGCCGCCAGGACTCCCTTTTCTGCGTCTTCGATCACGAGACAGTGTTCCGGTGGTGTGGCCATTTCATTTGCGACATAGAGAAAAATGTCAGGGTAGGGTTTTATACGTTCCACACTGCTCTTGGTGGCCACGCATGAGAAGAAATCTACGAAAGCGAGCGCACTGAGCACGGCATAGGCATCTTTAGAATACGAAGACGTAGCCAGGCCCATCAGCTTCCTGCCCTGCAGCGAGCAGAGCAATTCTCTTGCTCCGGGCATAGGCTCAACGCCTGAAGAGACCAGCTTCTCGTAAAGACGAGCTTTTTCACGGCGAACGAAGTTTGGTTCGACCGCCAGATTCCTCTGCGCTATGAATGCATCAATGCCTTTTCCACAACGAATCCAGTGATGTTCGTAATCCTCATCCGACAGCTCGATGCCCAGCTCGGAAAAGACTGTTTGATAGGCGCTCTGATGCAGCTTCTCCGTATCAGCTAACAGACCGTCCAAATCGAATATCACAGCGGAAATCATATAATGTTTCAATAACCCAAGTCACTTAACAATTAAGCAGTGACGGATACGATAAATCCGGTAAATATACTTATAGAATCAATTCTGTTGTTGAGCTTTCGGTGCTGAGTCATTCCTGAAACCGCCGCTTTGTGCCAGCACTCTAACCTCTTTTTTGTACCACCTGACAACAATTAATCCCCCTATGATAGCCGAAAGGCAACAGATTCCTGCCTTGTCAAATTTCAACAGTATTGAATACCCGATAGCGAGAGAGATACCGTAACAGAGCATGATTCCGCCCATGACATCAATTATCGTAGATAGAGTCAATGCCTTGCCGGGCAGTTCCCGGATGTCACTGCTGAGAATCCTCCAGAAGCCGCCCGGCCGGACCTTACGATAGAACTCTTCGAGTTTTTCTTTCGAGACAGCAGGTGTGAGGAATGTTACTATTATGCTTATCGGCACAACGATACCTGTCAGAAAAGCTATCTTGATTTCAAAGGGCATCTTAGGCCAGGGGTATCCGAACAGCACAATGCTTTTGGGAATGAATGGATTAGTAAACCCAAGTAAAAGGCCCAGAGAAAGTGCTGTAATCTCCGTATATGCGTTTATTCGCCACCAGAACCAGCGGGCAACACTGATCATGCCACTTCCAACCATAATGAAAGCAAAAAATTCCCACACCGCTGAAACCGTAAGTTTTTTCCAGGCAATATACACAGCAATGCCAACACCTGCGGCCATCATAAAGACAACGACGAGCTTGGTTACAATCATATAATGTCGCTGCGTCGCATCTTTCTTTATAAAACGCTGGTACACGTCCATCATTATATAAGATGCCCCCCAGTTAAGATGCGTATCGATCGTTGACATGAAAGCGGCAAAAAAGGCTGTAACGAGCAGACCTTTAAGGCCGTACCCAAGGTATTCATTCATTACCAGAGGGTATGCGTGTGTGTCGTTATAAGGTTCGGTCAGTACCGGGAAAAGCACGATAGATACAAATGCTACAACTACCCATATCCAAGGCCGACAGCACTGAAAGATGGCGTAGAATATCGTTGCCAGGACCGCGTGGCGTTCATTCTTGCAGGCACTCATACGCTGCATATTATAGCCGCTGGCATCTATCCACCACAGTACGAACAGGTATATCAGCAGCTTTACCAGGTCGAGGTCGAAGCTTTTGAAATCGGGAAAAATGGAAAGCGTTTTCGGGCCATAACCTTCAGTGGCGGCGATTGTATCTAATACGTAGCCAAGTCCTCCGACCTTAACCACTGCGATAATAGCAAGGGCCGTCATGCTGAAGGTTGCGATAAAGAACTGAATAAAGTCGGTTACGACTACTCCATAGAAACCGGAAAATGTCGAATAGACCAGGGCTACAAACATGCATATCCCGATAGCCCACCACTTAGGTATATCCGTCATAGTCGTAATAATGGTGCTCATGGCAAAAATTAGATAACTGATAATGATGAGGTTCTGTACGATGCCGGCGAAAAAAGCCCTGAAGCCGCGCAGAAATGCCGCTGACTTGCCCTCATAGCGCAGCTCGTAGAACTGGGCGTCAGTGATAATAGCCGCACGCCGCCAGAGTCGCGAAAAGAGGAATATCCCGACAATAAGCGCCAGCACGGCGACAAACACCCACCAGATTCGTTGAAGTCCGTCTGTACGTGTTATTTCCGTCACTACCAGCGGCGTATCCGATGCGAAACTGGTAGCGACCATCGAGACGGCAATCATCCACCACGGAAGGGACCTGCCACCGAGAAAATAATTCTCGGAACTTTGCGAGGCCCTTTTGGAAAAGTAAATCCCCGTGCCAAGGGCAAAAAGCATGTAGGCGGCCATGATTGCATAGTCAATAAATTCTAAACGTTCCATCCCTGAGTGCCATCCGATCTGTTTGCACCTGTCTATTTTGCATTTTCAAGTGTCTCACAGAGACCTCTTTTTCTGACTGTCCCTACCTCACCACCGCGAATGATAACATAATGAATAAGAGTTGGCCAAGATGAACATCTGGGTTTGCGTCATTTTTGCGTCATTCGCCGGTGCTTAACTACCCGTCCACCCTAAAAAAGCTCGTCAAATGGATATAGGAAGTCGGAATCGGTGAAATCTGAGAATCGTCGGTCAGGCCAGGAGGGTAAGTAGAGTCCTGTACAATAGGCTGGAGAATCGGTAGACAATCTTAATATGACTTGATGTAAACTTGCTATATCAACAACGTAATTCTAATTGCCTACTAAATCTCACGGCTTACTGTGCCGGCTCTGGCGGTGGTGGATATAAACGAATATCGTCAAAGTACATCATACCTGTACCGCCGGTAACCGAGCTAAGGCCAAGAGTAATCGAATTGACATTGGCAAGGTTCACGCCCTGGTCGGCAAAGGCCTGCAGGTCGATATTCCATGCAGTCCAGCTCGTTATCGTTGCTGCATCCGGATTATCATGATCGACCCTTGCGTTACCGTTGAGAGCAACGTACAAATTCTCAGCAGCGTTACCTGTATCGCCTCTGAACCAGATTGTCAGAGTGTTGACACCGTTCACTGTCCAGTCACGATTGGAAGTCAATGTCAAAGTAGCCTCGGATTTGCCGACTGCGTTGTCGTAAGACATCGGCATCGATTGATTCCCACCGTGAACGATAGTTTGCTCACAAAAAGGAGGAGCGTCATAACCAACGAGAGAACCGTTTGTCGGGTCTTCGTATCCATCTATCCATGCATTAAATATCCTGTTGCTATCGGGGTCAGTGGGGTCAAGGTCGTTGTAAGATTCAAAATCGTCTACGATAAGGAAGTTGGCTGTGGTAAAGCTCCAGAGAGGACCTGTCCACGGGCTGTCGGCGTTAGTGTTATTAGCCTCATCAATACGCCAATAGTAGGTAGTATTCCACTCAAGCTGTCCGGATTCAAAGCTCTCTGAGCCGAGGTTTCCGCTGCCTTTATACTCGGGCGAACTTGTATCGGCATTTTTCACAGCTTCAGCGTCGGTGCCGAAATAGACCTCATGTGTATCGGCAAAAACTCCCGGCACCCAGGTTAGAACAGGCGTCTGCGTGACGTCCACAGCGCCATTAGCCGGGTTTGGATTCCCGACAGCGCCCTCAGTCGTAAAGCTCCAGACGTTGCCCTTATACGTTTCGATGGCATCGAACTCATCGACCCGCCAGTAGTAGGTCTTAGCCATTTTAAGTGTGCCGGGACTATAACTCAAAGTTCCCTGAGGAAGACCGCCTGTTGCATTGTCCACTTCGTCAGAATTGTCGCCGAAGTAAACCGTGTGCAGTTTCGCTCCGTAACCTTCTGTCCAGTTAAGTTGCACATCCACATCTACAGAATCGGCACCATCAGCGGGATCGGGAAAGTATGCAGTCTGAGGAGGAATACTAAAGTTCCAGACTCTGCCCTTCCACGGGCTATTGGGCTCGGCTTCGTTGACCTCATCGACCCGCCAATAGTAAGTTGTGCCCGGAACAAGACCATCCGGATAAGGGAATCCGGGAAAGCCGACAACAATAAACGTCTCGGCCTGGTTGCCGATGAATGTACCTTCTGCTCCGTCGTTCACATCATCAAAATTCTCGCCTATATAAATATCGTGCGAGACCGCGAATACCCCCGGACGCCACGAAAGATTTACCCAGGTGTCTTCGATCAGGGCACCGTTGAGAGGACTCGGGCCACTACTGGGTCCCGGTGTGACTTCAGCGTCGGAGAGAAACATATGCCCAAATCCTTGACTCTGGTCATGAGCTGCAAGACCGGTCCAGGTCATCTGAAGTTCTCTATCACCATTATCGGTGTCGTCGAATACAGGGTGGAATCCGATGGTGTTGCCTGCTGAAAAGTCCAATGACAGCATCTGTCCGTGTTCGATAGAGACTTCACAGATGTATCCATCGGCAGTTTCAGAGGAGACTATCTGGAGGTAATCAGGTTCGGTCGCGCCAGCACCGTCCATGTTGCACCAGTTCCATCTCTGGTTTTTGGCGTCAAAACCGTACTGATAATGTATAGTAGATGTATGTGCTGAAATGGCTTCTGTCGTAGCGAAAAATACTTCTATAGCGTCCGCATTCCAGATACTGCCGCCGGTTTTATTCTGGGAAATCTTATCGTCTTTCATCACCACGGCTATGTAGATGTTCTCGTCATCCCATAGCAGATAGAACTTTCCACTACTGTCCTCAGGGCTGTCCCAAGCAGCCATGTTAGCACTGTCACTACTCAATTGCTCTTGCGCATCAAGAACTGCAGGGGTCATAGCTTTAAGATTCCAGTCGCTCAGATCTCCGTCAATTGCATCAGGAGTACCCCTGAGACAGTCTATCATCAGTGGTTCTCCAGTGGCTGGGTGATTTGGTGGGTCCTGTGCCATCGCCAAACTCAAGCTGAGCAAAGTGAAAATTGCTACCAAAAGGCATTTCTTAGCTAACATTTTTGTTCCTCCTAATTTTAACTGAAAACTAATAGGAAATCTCGCTTCGACCACACACCGAAGCGACTGACTGTAATTTTCTCTTATTTTTAGACTAAACATCTTGATTTAAAATGGTTTCTGGGCCTAATGCTACCTCCTTCCTTCAAAACCCAAGCATCAATGATTGATTAAAATGGAAAGTTTTCCTCTCACCAAGCACGAAGTTCTTATTTAAGACTACATGCTTCACATAATAACTCCTCCTCTATTCAGAAAACTATAAAAATTGCGCCCGCTGTATAACCTCAAAACTACAGATATCCGACTGAGCAGGAACAAGCTTCAATAATGTTATCTATACCAAATTATCCACCTTCTCGTCAAGGAAAATCTTTTTATAATAACACTGGTAAGCACACTTCTTACGGTCCTTATGGCACACCATATATTTGTTAAGAAGACCTCAGATCTATTAGAACTTCTTGGACCAATCCCACCAGCCAATCAGAGCGCACTGAGCCGCGTACGGACGCCCCCAAAAAGGGCCATTTTCGTCAGTTTATGAATACAACCTTTCTACAACCAGAAGGCCCGTTATCTGCCAACTCGAAAAAATCCCATTCATAAACTATGTAATAGCAGTGCTTTATAAAAAACTCAAAAATTGTTAACGTTTTCAAAATCGAATCACGAAAACTCAAAACAATGTCTCATCCGTTAAGGTATTTTTGTTTTTAGAATCTGTATTTTGAATATTCGATATTGTTTCGAATTTCGGAACCCTGTTTTCACGGGGAGGAGTTTACCCCTGCGAAAGCAGGGATGCTTCGGATTTTCTTGACTTTAGCGGGATTACAGCCCGTCTTTCAAGCTACCACCTTCAGGGGGTAGTGGTTTAATAACTTCCGTTATCAATGTCCGCCGCCATGCATCATGTCCACAGCATGGGGCAAGACTTCTAAAATTATCTCCAATGATTCTTTAACGCCTTTGGGGCTGCCCGGCAAATTGATAACAATCGTCCTGTTGCAAATTCCCGCTATACCTCGTGAAAGAATGGCTTTTTTGGTTTTTTTAAGACCTTGAGCCCTCATTATTTCACCCAAACCGGGAATTATTCTCTCACACACAGACGCCGTTGCCTCCGGCGTAACATCGCGGGGCCCCAGCCCTGTCCCGCCCGTAGTAAAAACTACGTCAATATCTGCATCAGAAAAATGCTTTAGTTCATTGACTATTTTCTCGTGGTCATCAGCTACAATCTTCTTCCGGCATATCTCAAATCTGTCTTCGGGCAGGGACCCCGCAAGGCGGGAACCCAGCATATCTTTGATGGTTTGTCCACTTATATCTTCTCGTTGTCCCTGCGCACAACTGTCGCTGACAGTCAATATGGCTGTTCTAATCATTATCAGTAATGACCTCTATAACGTCACCTACATTGATTTGACCGGCTTTGATTACCTTTGCAAAGACACCTTCTCGCGGCATAATGCAATCGCCCACCTGTTCGAAGATTTCACATCTACTATGGCATTTTTTCCCAAACTGTGTAACTTCAAGCTCGACACTTTCACCGAGCTTGAGTTTACTGCCAATGGATAACTCGAACAGGTTAATACCTTCTGTGGTGATATTCTCGGCAAAATTGCCTGGCGCGACTTTAGCGCCCTTTGCAACCATCTTGTCTATGGATTCAACGGCCAGTAAGCTTACTTGCCTGTGCCAATTACCCGCATGAGCATCTCCGACAATGCCAAAGTCGGCCTGCAGTTCAGCCTTGGGCACATTGGTTTTCTGCACACCCTTTTCCTTTGAAACCGATATTGCTTTAATCCGACCTTTTATAGTCGCCACTTTTTCCACCTGTTTTTTCCAGCAGCTTAACTTCGCTAATTGTCATTGCCTTGCCGGTGTATTTGAGCATATCATAAATGGTAAGACAAGCTACGGCTGCCCCGGTAAGAGCCTCCATTTCAACACCCGTTTTACCTGAGGATTTGACAGTTACACTTACAGTAACCGATTTGTCCGTTTCATTCAGAGTAAAATCAACCTCCACCGCTTCAATCAAGATTACATGACACATCGGGATTATTGCCGGAGTTGATTTTACCGTACTGATGGCCGCTATTTTTGCTGTCGCAAGTACATCACCCTTGATACAAGTACCTTGCTTGATGGTTTGAAAAGCTTCCTCGCCAAGAAGAATAGAACCGCTTGCTTTTGCAGTCCTGATTGTAATATCTTTGTCGCTTACATCTATCATACCACCATTATTTGCCACAGGTCTCAACCTCCAACTTTGCACATAGAAAATCCTTCTTTAAGCGAGTTCAGTTTTGTATAGTTGCTCTTTTCGCTAATTATCCTTTTCAGTAAATCTCGTATCTGCCGGTCGCTTGCTCGGTTCTGGATTAGTGTTTTAAGGTCATAGATCTGAGCCGAATACAAGCATGGCATGAGCTTTCCATCACTGGTTAGCCGAAGCCGATTACACTTTTTACAGAAAATCGAAGACCGGCCGCTTATAAAACCTACGGCTCCGGCTGAATCTCTAAACTTGAAGCTCGAAGCAGGGCCAGGGCTGGGCTCCATAACGACACTGGAAAGTGGTCCATATTTGCGCTCGATAATAAAACGAACATCTCTGTTGGGTAAATAATCACTTGCCGGATTAGTATATTTGCCGGTTGGGCAGTACTCTATGAACCTGACAGTGACAGGTAAATGAACGCTCATCGCTGCAAGGGCCAAAATCTGCTCTTCGCTATCGTTAACTCCTTTTATTATAACGCTGTTAATCTTAACGGGCGTCAGACCCACTTCTATTGCCTTGTGAATACCTTTAGTTACTTTCGGCAGCAGATCGAAGCCCGTAATTCGTTTGTAACTTTCTCTTTCTGCCGAATCCACGCTAATATTAACCCGCTGTAAGCCTGCGGCTTTGAGTTGTGCGGCGAGAGGTGCAAGAAGCACGCCATTAGTTGTAAGCGCCAGGTCGTCGATGTTTGGTATTGTTGCGAGTTTGCTGACCAGATGGACAATACCTTTTCTGACCAACGGCTCACCACCTGTAAGACGAACCTTGTTTATTCCACATTCAGCAAATAATCTCGTGATACGTTCGATCTCCTCGAATCGCAAAATCTCCCGGGATTCAATAAATCCGCAATCACCCAGAGGATTACAGTAAATACACCTAAGATTGCATCTGTCAGTAACAGAAATTCTGAGATAATCAACGCTCATCACTTACAAAACCTAAAAGCTATTTTTCATTCAAATCAGCCTTACCGGGACAATCGTTCCCTTTTCAATTTCCGCGACACCAACATCAATACTGACCAATCCGTCTGCGAGGCAGAGCGCATTAATATGAGCCGAACCGTGATATTCAACGGATTTCAACGTGCCGGCATCTGTAATCACAACGGGAATCCAGCTTTGCCTTTCTGTCTTCTTCCTCCTGATGGATTCACCCAGAGGTATCTGAACAGCAGCAGGTGTGTAATCATGACCCATCTGCTTATAAAGAAAAGGCTTAACCAAAAGTTCGAACAGCACAAATGTCGATACTGGATTACCGGGTAGCCCAAAGCAATAGACCTTTTCTGATACACCAAAGACCGTGGGCTTTCCCGGCTTCATGGCGATCTTTTCGAATAAAAGGTCGATGTTGTTTTGCTTAAATATCCCCGGCACAAGGTCAAAATCTCCTACCGAAACCCCGCCAGAGACGAGGACAACATCGCTCTGGCCCACGGCCTCTTTGAACATCTTGTCAATTGCGTTGTCCGTATCTTTGGCAACGCCGTAATTTTTCGCGACTGCGCCCATGCTTTCAATCTGTGCAGCAAGCTGGAAGCTGTTGCTGTTTCTTATTTGCGATGGCCCCGGCTTGGACGCCGGATGAACCAGCTCATCACCCGTTGCGAGAACCGCGACCCTTGGCCTTTTCGACACCACCGACTGTGTACAGCCAACCGATGCAAGAACCGCAATATGTTGCGGCCTGATGCGGATGCCTTTGTGCAGAACAACCTCGCCGGCTTTGATGTCTTCACCCTTTAAGCAAATATTGTCGGCTGTATTTTCGCCGACAAAGCGAATGGTAGTTGCCGTTGGATTTTCGGTAAACTCAACCATTATAACGCAATCGGCACCTTGCGGCACTGCTGCACCTGTCATAATTTTTGCGCACTGGTTCGACTCGATTGCCCTTTGAGGGGGAGCACCTGCCTGAATCGTTTCGATTATCGTAAGCTCGTTGGCGAGGTCTTTTCGGCGACAGGCATAGCCGTCCATGGCCGATTTGTTAAAGGGCGGCATGTCAATGTCCGATTTGACATCCTCAGCTAATATCCGGTTAACCGCATTGGTAATGTCAACACGCTCACTGCCGAGCTGACGGGCCGAATCCAAAACGGTTGTAAGAGCTTTCTCAAACGGTATCATTATTTTTCTGCTAACAGGTTTTCTAAGAGCGTTCATTTCAGCTTGTTCGCAAGCTTCAAATCGACTGTCTCAATATCACCGACGCCTCGTAAAGATTTTACCATGCCAATAACAGTTTGGGAAATAAAACTCTCAACGAAGTTGTTCAGCTCAATTTCCCGGCCGTTGACCGCCAACAAAACCTCGACTTGCGGTTTTTGCTCCGATTCACACACCATCTATACAGCCTTTCTCTACTAAAGTGAGTATAAAAAGCTGGATTCCCGCTGGAGTTTATCCCGCACACGATGCGGGGCGTGAATGATAAATACTTTTTCCATAACAGTAACTAATTAGGAAATGCGGGAATTTCAACATTATTAATGAATTTATTCAAACATTCAGATAACACGTTAAAATACTCATTGTTTGTTTCAGTTGCCACTTTTGCGCAAAACTCGGGCACCCACTTTTTATAATGTTTATCAAAGAATTCTTGCTGATTTTCCCATAAAGAAAAAGATGCTTCCCTATTGCCTGCATCCAGCTCTTTTATTTCGTTATGTATCAGACAATACAAAAATTCCGTTTCTACAGCAACATGGTCGGGAACATCTTTTATTGTTTCGTTAAATTCAAGTCCTGAATTTCTGTAAAAATTCATTACCCAGACAGTCTCATCGTTCATTAAGGTATCATTGCCGAAATACAACGAGCTATAAGGGGGCACGAGTGTCTTGAAAGGACCAATAAAGAGTCTTGTATATTCAATCAACAGTTCCTGCACCGTATTTTGTTTTACAGCTTCCTGCATTTGACCGACAAATTCAGAGCAATCGGAATTTACGATATTTAACGCACGTCGAAGTGTATCGAAAATTTCATTGTTCTTTATTAAATCTTTCTCAGGTTGGCACAAAAGGGCAGTAAACACATTAAAAACACCTGCTCTGGCATGTTCTAAAAAAATGAAATCTTTCTTGTTCATAATTTTTGGAAACTCACTTTGCAAAAATAGTTCACCACAAAGAGTGAAGATGAGATATTGACAGGCAAACTTAATTGTGTATAAAAATTAAGTCAATTGTCATTACAATTTTTTCAGTATTCAATCGGACTAAGCAAGTGCTTTTTTACAATCTGAATATTAAATCCGGTTTTATGTTTACCAATTAATGCTCGATCACCGTCAACGACGCCTTTTCGCTTTTTTGCCGGCTAAAGTTTAGATTAATAATGCAATATTTGGAGCCGTATCAAGCTCAAACTTTACCTTGGCATTATTGGCTGCACAATTCGGATAAATAAAAAAATTTTTTAGCAGCTTACTTTATCTCTTTTTCATTACCTTGACCGGCATCAAAAATCTCCGACATAGAAAACATTCGGGTCCGTGCCTGGTTCGCTTCCCAACATTTCTCCCGAATTATTTGCCAATCTGTCAAAACCCTGAGCAATTAACTTGCTTATTTCACTTTGAGGGTCGTCTATGTCCCCAAATACCCTCGCCCCGGAAGGACATGAAATAACACAGTAAGGTTCTTCCCCGTTTTGCACCCTGTGATGACAGAATGTACACTTCTCTATTACATTTGGAGGCCGAATGGCATTATAATCAGAATCTGTATATTCATTTTTATCAGGAGGTTTGGTTCCAGCCAGGTTGGCCGTTTCAGCCGGTGTGGATGTACAATCCGGAATTACTGCATGCGTGTCATCGTAAAAACTTTGTGTCTCTGCAGCTTGTGGATTATAAGATATCACTGAATACTGAACCCCATCTGCTTTAATGTCCCTCGAACTGTAAGGGCACGCCGCCTGGCAGAACCGGCAACCGATACATCTCTCATCATTTTGCAAAACTATCCCGTCATCGGTTTGTTGCAATGCTTTAGGTTTCGCGGGACAGACATCAATACAAGGTGCGTTTGTACAATGATTGCAAAGTACCGGGAGAACTTTATATTTTAAATTCCCTTCGGCAAATGTACCTTCGGTAAACGTTAGAAAGTCAGCCCAGTTATACTTTTCGCCATCTTGTTCGAATTCTGTATTGTTTTCTGTTTTACAGGCTAACGCACAGGCTCCGCAGCCTAAACATTTTCTTAAATCTATTGCCATTCCATATCTTGCATGTGCCATAATATAATACTCTCTAATTTAATATTAAACTTTTTCTATTTTAACGCCAACGTAACCACCGTTTCTTGCAGTGCTGCCGGAGATTCTGTCATAATCATCAGGAAGGACTTCATTATTGTTTCCGCCGGTTTCCTGTAGATTGGCATAATCACTTGCAAATCTTCCGTATGCCCAGTGTCCCCCACCAAAGGTCTTGGCGACGGTCCCCGGCCTTACACCTTCCCACAATTTTGCCTTGGTGGTAAAGCTTCCGGTCACCGAAGTAACTATCACTGTATCTCCGTCCGAAACACCAAGTGTCTCAGCGTCAGAAGGATTGATACTGATAGTATCTTCCCAGTTGCTATCACCCGGATCGAGTTTCTTGAACTGGTAATACCAGGGAATGTTCTGACTTCTTCCCTCCCGATTGAACCTCGATTTGACATCGATGAAATCAAATGGGTAGGTCTCAATATCACCCCAGCGAAGCGGAGCTTCATAATGAGGAACAAATGCTAATTCGCCGCGTGCTTCATAATTACAAACCGACAAGACCGTGTCTATATCAGTTTCATGCTTGACTGCATGTTCTTCCAGAGCTTTTTTAAGTGTTTCGCTGTAAAACTCGAACTTACCGGTTTCTGTGCCAAAATTGCCGCCCCACTTTGTTTGGAGGGTCTTGGGACCTTTAGTTACAACTCCCTTGGCTAAGTACTCGTCCCATCCTCCCGCTAATGTACTATAAGCAGGCTGTGTAAAAAACTTGGCTGCAATTTCTGCAAATTCCGCAGCGTTGGTAGGAGTTGCCCCGTTTTCAGGATCAACAAATTCTGTGGTGAAATAATCATACAGATTTGAAAAGCCCTTTGCCTTCAAGGCCTCAGCAATCATAAACGGAATCTCATTTTCATCACCTCTAACATCAAACAGTTTTGTTGATAGGGGGCGCTGAATTGTAATTTCCGAATAAAGGTTTCCAGCAGTTTTAAGATGAGCCCATTTCTCAGTACTGCTATAAGCCGCCGGTAGCACGATGTCGGCAAACTGTGTCATTTCTGATGCATTGGTCGTAATATGCGCAAAGAATGGAAGTGCGGCCAAGGCATCATACCAGCGCTGAGGTTGAGTACATGAATAGGTGAAGTTACACCAGTTACCGATTACAACTTTGATGTCGTACGGGTTGCTTGCCAGCATAGCATTCGGAACATTATTCGTTACAACGGCTGATCCTGTATGTTTTTTCATAGCCGGGAATGCTAAAGTACCTCTCTGGTCGATCTTAGGGTTACTGGCACCATTCTTGGCAATTTCGTCCTGATAAGGTTTATAATCCGGTATGCCGTTACTTGAGGGAGAAGAGTTCTTTCTTACCACGCCGCCAACATTGTCGATCGACCCCAGCAATCCATTCAAGGCATAGATTGCCATCGCGGTATATGTTCCCCTTGGGTTCATGCAAGGACCGGGGCCATACCAGACAGCCACATTTGGAGCCTGTGCTGCCATGCCTTCAGCAATTTCTTCGATTTTTGATTGCGAAATACCAGTTATGCCTGAAGCCCATTCAGGCGTTTTTTCTTTCAATTCAATGTTCCACCATTTTACAACTCCATTTGTCTCGATTTCGGTGAAATCATTTTCATCCACATCCGTATTTGCCACAAACGATGAAACGCCATTGCCGTTAAAATCTCCGACAAACGTCTTATTCCACAGGCCGTTGACGAGTATATGGTGGGCAATAGCACTTGCCAAAGCACCATCTTCACCGGGTATAACGGGTAACCACTCATTAGATTTAGCCGCGGCTGCGGTCAGAGTAGGGTCGATAGTCACTATAGTTGCATCTTCTCTTAATTTTGCCCAGTGAGCCATTGCCGATGGTATCTGCCTGTTGGAACGGAACGGGTCAACACCCCACAATACAAGATATTTGGTGTTGGCAAGGTCATAATCACGATAATCCCAGTAAGCTTCAGTCCAATAAGCCCCGGACTTTTCTGCTTCAGCGCATATTGCACTATGTGAAATACCATTGGGAGAACCGAAGATCTTCGGTAAAGCACTGTAAATGATGTCTCTGTGATAACTGTACCGTCCACGCAAGTATAAGAACTTATGGGTCTCATTATTATTGCGCAGTTCCATCATTTTGTCAGCAATTGTATCCAGTGCTTCTTCCCATGTGATAGGGACAAACCGAGGATCAATACCTTTCCCTTTTACAGGATTTGTACGTTTCATCGGCACTTTAATCCTGTCAGGATCATATATCAGTTTTGGCATCATATGTCCTCTTGGACAGACAGTGCCCGGGTTGGTCATTGAATTCTGGTTACCCCTGACTTTGACAGCTCTGCCGTCCTGAATAAATACTTCAACCGGACACCACGTCGTACAGCCTTGGCATGTAGTTGGATACCAGTCACCGGCTTTAGGATTCGCTACTTCTCCCGATAATTCTGAAAATGCTCCAAGAACAGGATTGTAGGACAATACGCCCGCGCTGAAAACGCCAACCGTTTTCATAAAACTTCTTCTTGTAATCTTCATATCGCTCCTAACTTTTAAATAAACCACATAATATTAAGTAAAATTTTTCATCTGCAAAAAGTCAGCCATGAAATTACAAACTCTTTTTTTGTCAAGTTATTTTGTAAAATGGCAGATACATCATTCACTCTTTGCCGCCAAATGATCACACGCCATCGAACTTTCATGACTGTGCCTTTTAGGATACGCGAACTCCATTCACATTTTCGCAATTGTATATAATCACCTGTTAAAGTGCCTTTTTCGAGTCCTTATATGGCTCTGTAAATAGCATACTTACCCGTTAACTCCATTCACTTCTCAGAACCGACACTCCGAAGAACCACCAGCTCCGTTCCTAAAGCACAATGTAATTATGAGAATTATCTTCTTTCTTTGCCGAAAAGTCAAGTAATAAATCGCAAAAAAATCTTTTTTTAAAATTTTTTCTTGTTTCATACTTATATTTGAAATGTTTGAGAATAGAAGAAACAGAATTTTTCCTTGGGACTAAGCAAGATTCCCAAAGAATATTCTCAATAACGAGAAAATTCACGTGTAAATTATCTTTCATGAAAATTCACGTCTCACATTCACGAGTATTGATGGTGTTGGGTACTTGTGGAAGGTCGCTGTACAGTCTTTAATACCGTCCGATTGGACAAATAAAAAAGCCTGATAATGAAAATATCTGAAACGTGTGGGATAACGAAGAAAAAAAGATTGAGAGCCTTCCTCAACAATATGCGAGGAATTTTTTGCACTACCCAGCACTATTTCGATAAACATTGTCAAATATAACTTGAACTTCTACCTGACTATTCCGCTTTAGTTGTTCGAGGCCTTCGGGAACTTTGATTAGTGCATTTGCGTTTGCCTGAGATTGAAGGCGGCTCTTCATCTTCAGGGGACGAACGGTCCGCTGCCCGCTATTTTCGTCTGTCACTGCATAAAAAAACTGCGTCCAGTCTTTATCTCCTCCCACTGTTTTTGTCAGAGTGGCCGTTTTGTATTCAAAAGGAACTGGGGGCTTGCCTGCCAGGTGAAATAAACCGGGTAAAGCAATTTGCAAAAAAGCCATCTCGTTAGAAGGGGGACCGCCGGGAAGGCAAAACACAGGCTTATTATTCAATAGAATCAGGGCCACTGCTTTACCTGGTCCCATTCTGACGCGATGGAAAAGAATATCTCCGCCCATCTCCTTTAGTACCTTTATAGTTAAGTCTCGGTCGCTCTTCCATGCACCACCACTGGTAATAAGAACATCAACGTGTTCGAACATACTCTCTGCTGTTCTGGAAAGGTTCTCACTCTGATCTCCTACTATGGCAATTTCGGCTTCCATTTGGAAATGTCTGAGCCAGGAAAGCAGCGTAACAAGATTACTGGCGTAAAGTTGACCCGGCTTGAGTGGCTTGCCGGGACTGACGACTTCGTCGCCTATGGCGATGATGCCTATCCCTGGCCTTGGATGGACTCGAACAGCGGATATTCCACCAGCGGCCAATAAGCCGGTCTTAGCCGGCGTTAAAACCTCTCCACGAGAAACGATTAGTTCGCCTTTCATCACGTCGTGTCCCTGTTCAATTATATTTCTTCCTGGTTCAGCATCCCGGTAGCATAATACGCAACCGTCTTTTTCCCTGGTAAACTCGTTGGCGAGAACTGAGTCAGCGCCGCCGGGAATTTTTGCTCCGGTCATTATTTTGACCGCCATCCCTGATTCTACTGTCACATCCGTCTCACATCCGGCAACGGAACTGCTGCATACCCTTAGTCTGGCAGGTCGGTCATCTGAAGCATTTTCCAGGTCGGCTGAAACTACAGCATAACCATCTTTCAAAGATGTCCATGCAGATGGGCAGTTCACTTTTGCAATACAGCTTTCGGCTGCTATCAATCCTCCAACCCTATCTACCGGCAGACCTATCGGCTCAAGCCGAGTCAATTGGCCTAACATTTTCGACAACGCTTTTTCAAGACCTATATCATATTCTGCACACATTTGTTACTGCTCCTCGAACTTTAAGTGTATGTCATCAGCAGAAATTAAGCAAATATGAAAAATCCGGGTAGCTTACGCCGTTTTGCTTTTCACGTTCTATTTTGATTCGAAGGTTGCCGGGAAAATGGAACTGGTCTCGGGAAAAAATTATAAAAAATTTTCAAAAAATCACAAAAAAAGGACAAAACCGTAACAAAACAGTAACTGATAATAATCATAATGCTACCGTAGGAAAAATGATTCAATATCGACCTATTTGATAAAGAATGATGATTATGGCAAAGTTGAAGAAGAAAACCATCCTGTTATCTATCATTTCAATGTTTGTTTTTCCACTTCAAATCCATGCACAAAAGAGTTCCGTTAACTGCTTAAGGGAATGATTATGAACAGACTAATCTTGCTTACAAAATTACTTGCAACTATTTTTTTTGGAACTATGCTACAAGCACCTATCAACACCAAAATAAACCTTAATTTTGAGGATAAAATAAATAATTGGTTAGTTGAGTATAATGTGCCGGCAGTTGGAATTGGGATAATAGAGAACGGAGAAGTGACGTTTGTAAAAGTGTTCGGAGAGCTCAAAAAGGGTGTTCCCGCTCCTGACAACACCATCTTTGGTGTAGCATCCATGACCAAGCCGGTTGTGGCAATGCTGACTTTAAAATTAGTGGAAGCCGGTCAGTGGAACCTGGACGAGCCTCTTTTTCATTACTGGGTTGACCCGGATGTTGCCAATGATCCCCGGCATAAAAAACTGACCACGCGTCACGTATTAAGCCACCAGACAGGCTTTCCTAACTGGCGCTGGATGCATCCAGCGAAAAAATTGACCTTTGATTTTGAGCCCGGAACAGATTTTTATTATTCTGGAGAAGGCTTTGTGTATTTAGCACATGCTCTGGAAAACAAGTTTAAAAGATCGTTGGTACAGTTGTCCGATTCATTGTTATTTAAACCGCTCGGTATGAAAGACACCGGGTATTACTGGGATGAAAATATGGATGAATCAAGATTTGCTTTCTGGCATGATCATGACGGAAATTTACATAAACCGGCAACGTCGAAGAAAAGAGAAGTAAATGCCGGCGGCAGTTTACTTACGACAGTCGAAGATTATTGTAAATTCGGAATTGATGTGATGAACGGCGCGGGTCTTTCCGCGGACCTTTTTAATGATATGATAAGCACCCAGGTCAAGAGAAAAAAACATTATGATCAGGGATTAGGCTGGGGTGTAGTAAGAGACCTGCCTGATGGCGAGTACGCATTGGAGCATTACGGTTCGGACCGCGGTGTAAAGACACAGGCTGTTTTCCTGCCGAAATCAAAGCGAGGCATAGTCGTTTTGACCAATGGAGATAATGGTAGGAATGTTTATTTGAATGTTATCAAGGAATCACTTGATATAGGGAATATTCTTTTAAATCATATCTTCAAGAATTCTGAGAATCCTGAAATCGTAACTCTGTCCGATGAAATTTTAGAACAGTATGTCGGATCGTATGAAAGCGTAAACGGAGATCTATTTACATTGACTAGGGAGCCTGGTGCATTAAAAATAGTTAAAAATAATGAAGCACCGCATATTTTATATCCACAGGCGGAAGATAAATTCTTTCTTGAGTATTTTGATATTAACATTGAATTTCTTAAAGACGATACTGGTACGGTTGTAAAAATGGTTGCATACTATGAGGGACGAATGATGATTATTGATGCAAAAAAAATAAAATGATACTGAACCAGTTTAAAATCACACAATACAAGTTGTATGAACATGTTTTTTTAAATGATTACTTTGATTTTTCCAGTAATATTAACCGATTAAAGGATAAATATATTGTACTAAAGCATGTTTTCATTCAGAATATTTATTCAATTATCAATAAGTATATTAACTCTTACAATTAAAAGGGGGGGTAAAAGCGTGAAGAAACATATCGTGTTCAGACATTCACGGGCAGTTGTCATAGCGCTCTGTGTACTGTCGCTTTCGACATCGCCGACAATTCGCTCGCCTACGGCTCCTATCTCGGCGGCTCAAAGGAGGTCTTGTCGGAGCACATCCCAGTCTCACTGATCTGGACAACGGCGCCCTGAAGTTTGCCATCGACTACCGCCGAGTGTACGCAACCATGTTGGACCGGTGGCTTGGCTTCAAAAGCCGAACCATACTCGACAGACAGTTCGAGCTGTTCGATATCTTGAACGTTTGACTTGTCTGAGTTATTGGCGGCAATACCGACAAGAAGGTAAAACGGAGCAGTTCGTCGATATTAGTCCAACCAATGGGCCGGTTAAATTTTGCTCGCTTATTTCTCTGGCACCCGAAGGGCATTTTCCATCCAATGCTCAAGCAGTATATTCATATCAATGTCGTTCACCTGGCAGTCATTATTTATGTCGCCTGGAATCCTGGTAGTACACAGATCGACTATTTTCAGGACCACTCCGCCAGTACCAAACGGCCCGAGATTAGTACCAGTCAGCAGATACAGCTCACCATCTGCATCTTGTCCAAAGGCCTTAACGTACAATCCGAGGTTACGGTCATCAACTCCAATGGTGAATTCCCGGGTCAGGCCTGTACCCAGGTCGGCATAGAGCAATCGACCATTTGCAAGGAAAAAAGATGAAGAAAAGTCACCAAAAACGTATTTGCCCCAGAGTTCCGGAATCGCACTGCCGCGGTAAACAAAGCCGCCGACGACAGTAATTCCCTCGTCGTGGTCGTATTGAACAACCGGATCAATCAAGTCTCCCGGCAAACCGTTCATATCATCATTGACAGTGCCTGTGGCCGAGTCGAAGCGAAAAGTCCCTTCCTTCAGGTTCCAGCCATAGTTGCCTCCAGCATGGACGATATCAATCTCTTCGATTTGATTTTGGCCAACGTCGCCTACAATTAAGTCACCGGTGTCAGGGTGGAAACTGAACCGCCACGGATTTCGGAAGCCGTAAGCGTATATTTCATCCAGACCATCCACTCCCACGAAAGGATTGTCAACAGGGACACGATATTGACCGTTCACTCCGATGGCGTCCAGGCTGCCGGTCGTAATCATCGGGTCGAGCGGGTCGATTCGCAGTATCGAACCGTGCACGGTGTTTTTGTTCTGGCCGTTACCCGTGATGCCGTGCCCGTCAGCGACATCGTCACCCGCCCCGCCGTCGCCAATTGAGATGTAGAGATATCCGTCAGGACCAAAGGCCAGCATTCCGGCATTATGATTGAACTGAGGTTCGTCAATTCTCATAATCTCCCGGCGTGTGCTTATATCGATAATGTTCGGGTTAGATGCATCAACTGTCCATTCGGCAATAACACTTTGATGGTCGAAAACTGTTCCAGCCGGCAGAGGTTCGGTGGTAAAATCAGATGAAAAATCATTCAGCTCGCTTGTGTAAGTATAAATCTTCTGATAACCGGGGCTTTGCGGTTTGGCGAAGTCAGGATGAAATGCCAGCCCCAACAGGCCGCGTTCATCGAAGTCGTTCACGTCCAGCGTACCGAAAAAGCCGGGCATATAAACACGACCAGTTACATCCAGGAATGGTATGCTGAGCAATTGCCCGTTCTCGATAAGCCAAATCTTACCCGGCTGGTCCACCACGAAAAGCCGGTCTGTACCGTCACCGGCGTGTGTCAAATAGACCGGAGCGACCAATCCCGAAGCGATGGTCTCCAGCTCGATCCGGATGTTGCCTTTTTCGATCGGCCCGGGGATCGGGTCGTCTAACGGCTCCGGTTCCGGCTCCACCAGCACGTCAAAATTACCACGCATGGTGAAGGGGTGGGCCCTGCAGCGATAACCCGGCACATGGCCTGAGTCAATCATGGCATTGTAAAGACCGGGCGTCAAAGTAAAGATTACCGTACCTGAGCCGTTATCTACCCAATCGACTTCAGGGTCGGATTCGAAAGACCCGTTACTGCTGCCCATAGATAGTAGGACTATGTCTGAGCCGGCAGAAGCGCCTTTAGCCAGCACATCAAACGGATGCGGTCTGAAATTCGTCACGGTCACCTGATAACGCCTGCCCACCCGCACGGTTAGGGTCGGGTCTTCCGCTCCTATACCTGCTCCCAGTCCGGCATCGCCAGGCTCAAATGCGTCTAATCTGTACGAGGAAGAACCTACATTTCCAAAAGTCCACGCCACATCGTGAGACGCCGCCTCAATTGCTCCAGAAGCACCCAGGATTACCGCCATACCTGCCACAGCCGCAATTAATAATTCTTTCTTGTTCATTGTGAGCTCCTTTGTCTTTTATCTAAATCTCTAAAGCTGCTTCAATTAATTGTTACCTGGTCCATAAAATATATAGGACTGATATAGTCTTATACACAATATGGCCTTCTCTGTTCATTTTGCGAATGTAAAAAACAGATTTTTCGAACAAAAATTCGCCAAAGTATCCAAAAATTTAGTAATAGAGAGCTTTCAAAATCAAACACACTCATCACTCCCATATTGAATGGCCTTTGTTCAGTTATAAAATGGGTGGTTTTTAAGGGGCACTAAGGTGTATCATCGAGAGCAACCTGCTTGAGTGAATATCCCAGGGTCTCGCGGGACATAATAAAGGAAAGTACGAAGGTTTGTTAGAAAGTTTCTTGTGGTGCTCATACTGTCGAGATAGTACAATTTGAACCTTGTTGCAAGTCTATGTAAGTTTTGAAATAGATGGGTAGTATCAAGTTTTCACGGGGACAGGATAATGACTTTGAAGACCGTCAGGAATTATGTTAATGGCAAGTGGATTACTCCAGATGACAACGGCTATTTAGATGTTGAGAATCCAAGTACGGGAGAGATTATCGGTAAAACGCCACTGTCAACCGCTGCCGAAGCCGATCGGGCTATCAATGCTGCCGCCGAGGCGTTCAAGACCTGGAGTCAAACTCCGGTGGCCCGCCGGGTTCAGCCATTATACAAGCTGGACGCTTTGCTTCGCGAAAACGAAGAAAAAATCGCCCGGACCCTTGTCGAGGAGATGGGAAAGTCCCTGCCGGATGCACGGGCTGAAATGAAGCGTATCTTCGAGAATATCGAAGTCGCCTGTAATATGCCTGTGTTACAGCAGGGAGACAAGCTCATCGGTGCGTCCTACGATATTGATGGTGAAGTAATTCGGCTGCCGTTGGGTGTTTTTACAATGATAGCGCCGTTTAATTTCCCGGCCATGGTTCCGTTCTGGTTTTTACCTTATGCTATTGCTACCGGTAACACTTATGTGGTCAAGGCCTCGGAGCAGGTGCCTTTGACGATGCAGTTGATTACTGAATATATAGACCAGATTGGTTTGCCCAAAGGAGTTTTCAATCTTGTCAATGGAGATAAGGTTGTAGGGCAAACCTTTATTGAAAATCCCCTTGTAAAAGGTGTTTCCCTGGTTGGGGCAACGCGAACATGTAAAATCGTCTCCGAAAAGTGTGCCCAAAATCATAAGCGTTGTCAGGCAATGGGTTCAGCTAAAAACCATCTTGTGGCTATGTCGGATGCAAAGGTCGAAGATATGCTTCGCAATATGATTACATCCTGTTACGGTTGTGCCGGACAACGCTGCATGGCGGCCTCGGCGATAGTCGGCGTCGGAGACGATATGTACAAAACTATTTGTGAGAGGTTTATCGAAACTTCCAAAAGCGTTCTGGTTGCCAATCCGCTGGACCCGAAGGTGGCTGATGAGCCCATGGTAATGGGGCCGGTGATTTCGGCCAAATCAAAACAGTTTATTCTTGATATGATAGAAACCGGCATAAGGGAAGGCGCTACTTTAGCCCTTGATGGACGTGATATCGTGGTGCCCGGCTGTGAAAACGGCTACTTCATAGGCCCAACCGTATTTACGGATGTAAAGCCGGGAATGAAGATTCACAATACCGAGATATTCGGCCCGGTAGTGGTGGTTCTCAAGGCCGCCTCTCTCGACGAAGCAATAAAAATCATTAACGATCTTGAATACGGCAACGGCGCATCGATTTACACTCAGAACGGCTATTACGCCCGCAAGTTCAAGCTCGAAACCGAGTGCGGAATGATTGGCATAAATGTCGGCATCCCGGCACCTGTAGCGTATCTGCCTTTCGGCGGGATGAAGGCCTCACAGTTTTCTGATATCAAGGCTCAGGGCAAGGCAATTATTAACTTCTTCACGGAAGACAAGATTGTTACCGAGAGATACTGGTCCGAGAGCGGTTAATCCCGTTAGAAATTCCATGATGGGACAACGTTGTACGAAAAGAAAAATTTCTAATGAGATTAACATGGAGCAGGTAATTCAGGTAAAACGGCTTAGCATGGCGCTCAGCAGCATCATCTGTGAAGGTAAATGGGAAATGCTGGTTGATTTGAAACCGGACCCAGCTCAATTCAATAAGCAGTAAGACAGGAGACGCAAATGAAGAATAATGAACCGGATTTTGATAGCGTATACGGTGAGTTTCATCCAAAAATCAACCGGTATCTCGAACGGATGGTGGGCAAAACCGAGGCAGAAGACCTAACTCAAGAAGTCTTTATGAAAGTCAATAAGAGCTTGAAGCAATTCCAGGGCAACTCCAGCCTTTCCACGTGGATATATCGGCTTGCTACTAATTCGGCTCTGGATAGACTGCGCAGCCGGACTTTTCGGGAGAATGAGCAGAAAATATCACTGAGTGACATAGGTGATGAATCCGCAGCAGAAGAGAAAGATATTCTGACGCAAGAAAAGGAGCTTTCAGCGGAGCGAGAAGCGATTAGGACCGAGATGAACGATTGTATTCGGGAATTTGTCGATAAGCTTCCTGAGAATTATCGAACGGTTATCATACTCAGTGAGTTGAAAGATCTGAAAAATCAGGAAATTGCTGAAATATTGGGCATCAGTCTTGACGCCGTCAAAATCAGATTGCACCGGGCCAGAGTCCGACTAAAGGCAGAATTTGAGGCCGGATGCGATTTCTATCACAATGAAGATGGGGAGCTGGCTTGTGACCGCAAAAAGAAACCGAAAGAGCCGGAATAGCTGTATCCTTTGCTGATACCGTATCGTCTCAAAGGGTAGAAAGGAGACAATACGGTGGAAACAAGAGAAAGTACTGAATAATAATGTACAGGCAACGGTTGCCTGATTGTCAGATTAAGTCTTATCTACTACAGCATAGGAGATAGCAAATGAGCGGTTCCGTGCTCATTATTCTGATTCATCAAACCATTTTTCAGGGGATGTTCTTCGCAAAGAACATTTCACTCCGTCGCAGACTGGGGATGCCGATCCGAGGGAGGAACCGCGAGGCCATCATGTCGGTTGTATTCTTTGCCCTGTTCATCATTATTTCTCTTTTGCTTGGTCTGTTCGACGCCCCTTTTGGAACCTTTAATCTGCTAAAGAGAACCAGCGCATTGGCCGTTGCCCTTACGCTTCTTGCTATGAATCTCTTGGTAGGAGCTGCATCGTTAATAGGGTTGAGGGATTCGTGGCGTGTCGGCGTCTTGGAAGATCAACAGACCGATCTCGTGGAAGGAGGGATCTATCGTTTCTCAAGGAACCCCTACTTCCTCTCCTATCTGATTATGTTCGCGGCTTACACGGTTCTTTTACAAAACATAATCCTTCTTATCCTCTCGATAGTCGGATTCGCTATGATTCATTTGATGGTCTTGAAAGAGGAAAAGCATCTCACAGCTTTGCATGGTGAGAAGTATCGCCAATACCAGAAAAGGGTGCCCAGATATTTCATCATTTGAAGTATCCTATCGTCGCGCAGTTTGATGGGACGCAGGTTTAAGAGGAAAAGAATTTACTGCGAAAACCCGAATAGCGAAATGACCCAATCATATCAGACTATAGACTTGACAGGCCTGGCTTCATTGAGGATTCGATGGGCTTTATTAAAAAAAGAGCCGGCGACTCTCTCAAGCTGCCAGCCCTCGAACTATATTGGGTGTTTTGTTCCTTACTAAGGTCGCCCAACGTGCCATTGACTCCATTTGCTACGGCTTCACCACTCGGTTATAGATGCGAGTGTCGTTGATCAGGTCGGAGAAGAAACTGGACGCATCACGCACACCCACAAGAAAGCTGTGGCTCTGAATTGAATGGTGTACTATCTTTTAAGCTGGCCAGAATCTTGTCAGCCACCTGCCGAGCTAAATCTTTCCTTTCAGCTTCCGGGATCTCGTCGACAAGCATTGTGTCTGAGTATTTATTGTCTTTATTGTACATAGGGAGGGCATCGAATTGGATCATGTTTTCGTGGCCGACAATGTTCTTCATAATCCGGCCGTGACAATGCATGAAACAACCATCAATAACAACGACTTTGTTGGCCTTCCTGGCCCACTCTGCCATTGCCGAACGTGGTGCTGTAAACATTTCTCCGTGGCATCCGCGACTGTATGGCTCTTCCTTTGCCACCATATGGGCCGCAACTCTGGCAATTTCTCCCCGAAAACACCCTCCTTCGCATGAAATGACGGGAATTTTCCCCTCGGCGATCATCTTGTTTCCGACAACTTCACCCAGAGGACATACTGCCTTCATGCCTTCTACCTCAATGGAAAAATTTTGTTTTGATTTGCTCATAATAATATTCTCTTTTCCATCACTGCAGCCGGTTGCAGCACTTTTCTTTTTCTTGTCAGTGTTTCTTTCTGCACACATCGTTTTCTCCTTTCTTCTGAGGTTTACCTTTATTGGCAAATATATTCTTTTGCATTAACATCATTTCTCAACAATTCCTTTCAACCTTTAACTATTTAGACGATTGAAGGTTTTGATTGGATACACTTCAGCAGTCTTTTTTTAAATAATTTGTGTGTGGTCTGAAAAACTATGTGATTTCGAGAAATTGTGAGAAGCTTAATGTTAGGAAAGAAAGATATTCGCATAAGACCCAAAGAAAGCAGCAGGAAGCTTATCCGCGAGTGGACACAAGGCGGGAATATTGCTGATTTTTTAGTATCGGCGACAGTTGAAGCAATAAAACCATAATTAGGGTGTATCCTTTTAAGGCCGGCTCTCGTCTATAGGGGTAGAAAGGAGCTAATAAAATGGAAAATGAAGAAAAAAGAAACAACGAAAACAAGTTTACTGAAAAATTTTGTGATACATCCTGCTGCGGTTGGCAGGGGATGTCTGAAGCGATGGCCAAATGCTGTAAGGGCATGAGCGGACCGGGCGATGGCAGAGCCATGATGGCCGAATGTATGAGAAGATGCAGATGGTTTCTGCTAATACCCGTGATAATTGGAATCCTACTCTTGCTGCTTGGTTACGTTTTGGATGCTGAAGTAACAAGGATACTCTGGATGACAGCCGCGGGATTAGTGATTTTGATGGGGGCTTTCGGCTTCTTGATGATGAGCCTGAGCAAGAGGACGTGCTGCTAATCGGAATTAAAACCAAAACATAAAATGAAAGGGATAATACAATGTCAAATGAAATCACTGTTACATATGATTCAGCTAACAGTTTTGCGGTAGAAGTACAGAAGACAGATGGACATTGCCCGATCGGCGAGACCGTCGGCAAACGAAACATCGAGGAAGAAAGAATCCCGGTTCTCTCGTGTGAAGGTGGGTGCATTCGTGGAGAGATTGCGCGTCTTGCGGCGAACATGGTTTCAAAAGAGGCGGGCTTCGCACGTGGCTGTCATGGCGAGTTAGTAACAGTACCGGATTCTGCCATTGCGCAGTGGATACGCGGAGCTGAGAAGGTCGTCCTGATCGACGGATGTTTCCTCGGCTGTCACGGCAGGATCCTGGAGGGCCTGTTGAAGAAAGACCAGCTCGTCCAATTCGATGCTCTCAAGGTTTACAAAAAGTACACAGACGTCTTTGACATTGATGAAGTATCGGAAGCGGAGCGTAAAGAGGCAGCACGGCAGGTAGCGGACAGCATTTTGGCTAAACTTGGGTATAGTAGGCCCGGAAGAACATTGAAAATAGGAGGAGCAACAAATGCCAATCCATCTTAATGACTTAAACGTGGTTTCTGAAGTTGAAGGATTAAGTTCTGCATTGATCGTTGCTTGCAATATGTGCGCTGGAGCAAGTCTTGCTATGAGAGAAAACAAACCTTTCATTCAGTTCTTTAGAAGTTTGTTAAAATCACCCCCTCTTGAAAGACACATTAGGAGATTAAAATCTCAATTGAGCGAAAAGGGTGTGAAAACAAAGAAGTTTAAGAGCGGCGTTATTCAACAATTTTTTCTTTGTTTATGGACATCGCGACAACGCAACAAACTTCAAAAATATGCAAAAAAATATGAAGCCGTGATAGTTTTAGGATGTGATTCTGCAATTGAAACTGTACGCGATTCAGTAAGAGGAACTGACTGTAATGTAATTAAAGGCATGGAAGTTGCCGGAATTATGAACACAAGACCAAAGTTCCATTTGCCCTGTAATATATCCTTTGAAGATAGCAAAATAATTCCCATCTGCGACCGACACTGTAAGCAATTCAGACAAAAATCGCGGCGGAAGAAAGAAGAATATGTGTTGGGCTGACACGGCACTCTGGCCACAGGCGCACCGACGAGCTGCGGGGGGACCGGCGGCGGGCCATCCCCGCAGGACTTGTTTGTGGCAGGTTACGCAAGATGTGTAGTTATGGCAATGGATGTTGCTGCTAAAAAAGCCGGTTTTGATATTGCAGGAGCGAAGATTACGGTATCGCCGGTTTGGGCGAAAAATGAGCCGGTCTTGGAGGAGATCAACACTACGCTGGTTCTTCCTCAGCAATATACTGAAGAGCAACTGGATATTCTGCGGAAGGGCGAACGTTATTGCCCGATTCATAATTCCCTGCGAGAAGAGGTAAAAACGACTTTGGCGTTCGCGGTCACATAGCGAGACTCCGGAATTGGCAAAGGGAATGTTTTAATCTTACATACAAATCCAGTTGGCGAAGATAAATTACCGGGATATGACAATGCCCGGAATTAGGAATGTTGAGAGTGTATTCTTTCATTCAGTAATGCCAATCGGTGCAGAAGGCCGGGACAAATACAAAAGACAAGTATATCAGTTGGGTTTGGAATTTTGGTCTTAGCAACAATATACTTAAGTTAGAGATACCAATAGTAACTTAGCTCCGGGGCATCATAAACTTCGGTAAAAGGCCGTCCCAGCTCCTCACAAAGCAACTGTAATCGGCGCATTCGCTCATATCCGACATTCTTTAGAAAATTATTTCGCTTTTCGCTGTCCAGTGTCACCGCCTCTTTCCAGACGGCGCGTCCGGCCATCACACCACTGGCCCCCGCCCGGCAGGCAACGCGCACCTGCTTCAAAAAAGTATCGTAAGAAACACCGGCCGACAATAATACCCAGGGGACCTGACATGTTTGTGTCAATTCTTCGCAGGCCTCGCGCCAGATGTTTTCATCCGATTCGACGCTCACATCCACGGGAAATTCCGCTTTGAGAATATCAGCACCTAACGGGACCAGATGGCGCGCGGTTTCAATTACCACCTCACGTTTTTGTTCGGGCGGTAAAGGCTTATTTGAGTCGTCAGAAGCGCACGATAAAGGCTCAACGAAGAAAGGAATATCATATTTTGCGCAATCCTTGGCCACTTTCTGAACGAGCGTTTCACGTTCGCCGGCTTCCGGGGCCTGCGGATGATAGTAAAGTAACATTTTCACGCCCGAGGCTCCCATACGAACAGTCTTTTCAACCGACCAGCCCTCAACCAGTCTTGTGGTACGATTTAAGGGATCACCGGTCGAGCCGATATCCAGAGCGACAATCAACCCGGTCCTGCCGGGGAGCGAGCCGTCCGCCACGCATTGGGCGGCTGATATTTCCGGGTCCAGGAGAATTGCTGATGTCACCGGGGCCAGATGCCGCACAATATCTCTTTTCAGGGTGGTTAAGGCCTCATTTGTTTTACCCTCAGGTGACTCTTTCTCCAGCGAACGACGAAGGGGGCCGCGGTGGTCGATAGCCACTATGGAAAAAGTACCCGTCGGATTGGCGGTCTGCTGCAACCTCCGCCATTTACCAATGGTCATCGCCATTGTCGAACACCTCCAATTAAACTCCCTGGGCCCGAAGATATTCACGATTGCGCCGGGCACTTTCCTTCGGCGAGCCCATGCCGGGCAGAACATCCTGTTCAACTACCACCCAGCCGTTGTAATCTCTCCGCTTTAACCAGTTCAATACCGCCGGGAAATCAACACAGCCCCGACCAAGCTCACAAAAGACTCCCTGCCGAACGGCCTCGAAATAATCCCAGCCTTCCTTGCGGGCTATATCGGCAATTTGGGGTTGACAATCCTTAAAGTGCATATACCAGATGCGTTCGGCAAAAAGCTCGAGGCCTTCCAGCACAATCTTCGGGTCGTTTTTCCCGGAACCATAAGTGTAATGACCGGTATCAAATACCAGCCCTAATAAATCCGGCTCGGTAATCTCAAGTAAACGACCGACCTCGTCGGGCCTTTCGACGAAACCGGCACAATGATGATGAAAGACGGTACGCAAGCCTGTTTGCGACCTCACCGCACGGGCTATATCTTCGGCGCCACCGGCGAAAACTTTCCACTGCTCATCGTTCAGGCTCATTTTTTGATTTGTACGACCGGCATTTTTGGTCCGAACCGCATCGGTCCCGTTATCATCGGCAAGGGCCAGAAAAGGTAACTGTTCGTACCGGCCTTTTTGGGCGACATCAGCCAGCAAGCGGGCGATTTTTAATGATTCGGCCACTCCGGCTTTATGAGCATCAGTATCTTTCAACGCCACCGGCACAAAGGCACCAACCATGACCAGGCCACGCCCGGCCAATTCGGCATATAACTGCTCGGGTCTGGTAGGCATGTAACCCCAGTCACCCAGCTCGGTTCCGCCATAGCCGGTTTCCTTTAATTCATCGAGCATCTGACTGTATGGAATTGCCCGGCCCTCAAGCCCTTCGAATTCTAAAGAGCCCCAGGAGCATGGAGCGTTCGCAATACGAATTTTTGACACGCAATACCTCCCCTTGTGCTTTCAGATTTTCAATAGAATCAAAAAATGTTTGACAAGCACACGATAAAAAGTATCTGAAGCCCGACTTGCCGATTCTCAAAAGTAAAATCGCTCCTGCTTACTTTTTTGTTCCCATTCCTTGCGAGCCTTTTTAACGCTTTCCATCTCGCTCACTTCAGCTACCGGCACATCCCACCAGCTTTCATAGCCGGGCACACCCACATAACGGTCGTTCCGGATATAGATTACCGTGGTGCGGTCGGTTTTCTTGGACTCTTTAAAGGCTTTAACAAAATCATCATAGCTCTCGCACTCGAAAACGTGGGCACCCAATCCACGGGCATTCATGGCAAGATTCACTGGAAGTGCTTCAACCTCGCCTGATGCATCATCAGGAAGCTTGTTATTGACCGGATATGCATAACGTGTGCCGAATCCTTCCTGGCCCAAGGAACGGCTGAGCCCGCCGATGCTGTTAAAGCCCCGGTTGTCCATTATAACAATAGTGAGTTTATATCCTTCCTGTATGGAAGTGACAATTTCATTGCACAGCATCAGATAACTGCCGTCGCCGACCATAACAACTACTTCCCGCTCCGGAGCCGCCATTTTGATTCCCAGCCCGCCGGCAATTTCATAACCCATACAGCTATAGCCGTATTCGAGATGGAAATTCTTCGAATGCCGGGTACGCCACAATTTATGCAAGTCACCGGGCATGCTACCAGCGGCGTTTATCATTACTGCGTCGGGTTCGCTCAATTCATTGACTGCGCCGATCAATTCACCCTGACTCGGCAGCGGCTTATTTCGAATCGCATAAATTCGATCCACCTCTTCCTGCCATTCCTTATGCAGATTTTGTGCTTTTTGCTGGTAGTCCTTCCCTACATGATAACCTTCCAGCAATTCCGTTAATTCTTCAAGAGTTACACGCGCATCGGCCAGCAATGGTAATGCAGAATGCTTAAAAGCATCAAATTCTGCAACGTTAATATTGACGAAACGAACATCAGGATTCTGAAAAGCGGTCTTGCTCGCCGTGGTAAAATCACTATAGCGTGTTCCGATACCAATAACCAGGTCCACTTCGCGGGCTATACGGTTCGCGGCAAAGTTCCCAGTTACACCTATCGCCCCCAGATTCAGCTTATTATCATAAAGCAAACTGCCCTTGCCCGCCATCGTTACCCCCACCGGAATACCCGTCTTCTCAACAAACTGTCTGAGAGTGTCTTGGGCACCACTGTAAATAACTCCACCTCCGGCGATAATCAACGGACATTTGGATTCGCGTATCCACTTGGCCGCTTCTGTTCGGGCTGTGCTGTCCGCCCGATTGCGCGGAATATGCCAGATACGTTTATTAAAAAACTCGACCGGATAATCATGTGCTTCCGTCTGGGTATCCTCAGGAAGTGAAAGAGTCACCGCCCCGGTATCAGCCGGGCTGGTGAGCACACGCATGGCCTCTGGCAGTGCCGTTAATATCTGGTCCGCCCGATTGATACGATCCCAGTATCGACTGACCGGCTTAAAGCAGTCACTTACTGAAATATCCTGGGTAGTCTCCGATTCCAATTGTTGCAGAACCGGCGCCACATTGCGGCGAGCGAATATATCACCTGGCAGCAACAACACCGGAAGATGATTAGTTGTCGCCACCGCCGCTCCGGTAATCATATTTGTAGCTCCCGGGCCGATTGATGAAAGGCAGGCAAATGTCCCCATTCGATTTTTCATCTTGGCATAAGCCGCCGAGGCATGCACCATCGCCTGCTCATTACGGGTCTGGTAATAGCGAAACTCCGGATATTGCTGCAACGCCTGCCCTATCCCGGACACACAACCATGACCGAAAATACCAAAACACCCCGCAAAAAAGGGTTGTTCCTCACCATCACGTTCTACATATTGCTTAGTGAGATACTTAATCAACGCCTGGGCCATTGTTAAACGAACAGTTTTAGCACTCATAATAAAACCTCCAAAAGCTATGCCTTATCAAAAACTCACTCAAACTTAGTATCGAACACCAGAAGTCAGAAGCAGGATTTCAGAAGCAAGTTCTGTCCTCTGTTTTCTGTCCTCTGTTCTTATTACTATTCAAGTCCCCCATAATCCTCGACAAAGGCCATTACCTCATCGTATGTAGGCATAAAATTGGCACAACCATGTTTAGTAACAACAATCGCCCCACACGCATTACCCATTCGTCCGGATTTGTACCACCCCCAATCTTTGACATACCCATAAAGAAATCCGGCGGCAAAGGCATCTCCCGCCCCTAAAATATTTGTCACTTCCACCGGAAATCCCGGTGCATCGATTTGCTCGATTTTACCCTGCTGATTTACTAAATGAACACAAACACCCTGACTGCCCTTCTTTTGCAGCAGCGCTTCCGGCCCCATCGAAAGCATGTTACGAATCGCCTGGTCCACGTCTCCCCGAACCTGCGTGTCCGAAACCGAATCCGTCAGTTCGATATGACTGACATCCGTTAACATTGCGGCATTTATCTCATCTTCTGTTCCAATCACGACGTCCGCCAGGCGAATCGCTGTCCGTACTACTACGCCGAACGCCCTCGGGTCATGCCACTGGTCGGGACGAAAATCTATATCGAGAACAACTTTTGTCCCCGCTTGGCGGGCCAGCTCAGCGGCGAACAGTGTCGCGCTGCGACTCGGCTCCAGTGACAAATTTGTGCCGGCAAACTGAAATACTTTACTATTTGAGATTGGCGCATTAAGAACGTCATCTATCGTCAATGCAATATCAGCACAATTGTCACGATAATAAACCAGAGGAAAACTATCCGGTGGTTCTATGCCCAGAACCACCGCGCTGGAGCGTTTGCCGGGCTTGCGGCAGATAAATCGTGTCTCTACTCCCTCTTTTTCCAGAAATTTCAGAATAAAATCTCCAACCGGGTCCTGGCCAAGTCCCGTTAATAAAGCGGTCTTCAGTCCCAGCCTTCGCCCTCCTACACTGATATTCGTCGGCGAACCGCCAACATACGCAGCAAAACTGGTAATATCCACAAACGCTGAACCAATATCATTACTATAAAGGTCGATCGATGAGCGCCCCATATGAAGCGTGTCGTATGTCCGTTCAGTTTCACTCATATAATACTCCTGTAAACAACGACTGATACGTAATCCGGAGCGATTTAATATAACGGAAGCCGATTGTCTTTTTGTTTGTAAGTATCTTTAACCCAGGTGTGCCTCGGGTCATCCTGATTAGCGAGCGTCTGGGCGCTGCCTGCCAACACGTTCAAATAGTAAGTCGTATATCCCGGTGCGCTCACCACAGGATGATAACCTTCCGGCACCAGAACGGCATGGTTATTTTCCGCCCGTACCAAAGCGTCGATGGGATAACCTGCCCTATGGAGCGGTGACGTTTCGTCGGTGTACACCCGCTGATATGCGTAACCATCGGTTTTATCAATTTTGTAAAAATACACTTCCTCCAGATCGGCTTCGAGCAGATTACCCTGGTCATCTTTTAGATGGACGTCATGCTTGTGAGGTGGATAACTGCTCCAGTTGCCGCCGGGAGTATAAACCTCAACCAGGACCAGGCGGTGAACCGGCGAGCCCGAAGGCAGCAAATCATTAATCTGGCGGCTGACGTTGTCACCTCCCCGCACCAAAATCGCTACATCCTCAGGCTTAATCAGCCAGGGCTCATTATCCTCATCGGTCGGCACCCAGGCTACGGCATACTCACCACTTTCTTCAGCCGTGATAGTAAACTCGCTATGCCGGGGTAGATACAATGCGTGAGCTGCGCCTTCAAAAACATTCTTACGTGTGCCGATACCAGACCACTGTCCTCGATTCGAACGAACGGTATAGCGCCCGCTTAAATTCACGATAACCAGCTCGTTCTCACCGCTCTCAAAAGACCAGCTCTGATTGGCCTCAAGTCGTCTGGCCTGAAAGGAAATATATTCCCAACCCGCCTGTTCCGGCGCGATGGACAAAATCAAATCCGGGTCATCCGGAAAAACGCCGGGCTTCACTAAAATACTGTCCGGGGTATATTGCACTTATCAAACTCCCTGAATATTTTATACTTGGTGTTTCATTATACGAAAGAATCCCCCGTACGCCACAAAAACTCGTATGAGTTAGCCAGACTTTGAATAAATCTTGCCCTGTCCGCAGTATAATCAGGGCCTATGTTAAATATAAGTTCTTTATTGGTTAACAGACCCGTGTTTTTTGTTAAACATCAATGTTAAACTTTCCGTCCACGATGTTTTTTGCTAAAATCCATGCACACATCCTCGGTTTAAACAATTAGGTGCTACGATAGAAGTTAGGAGTAAAAATTATGAAGAAGGTTATGGGTATAATCGCTCTGGTTGTGATAGCAGCGGTTTTTATCGTAATTGGAATCGTCCGGAAGGGAAGCAGCCATGAGGAACGTCGTATCGCGGTGATTCCCAAAGGGACATCGTCCGTTTTTTGGGAGTCGGTACGTTTAGGGGCACAAAAGGCGGGTGAGGAATTGGGCTATGAAATCTCCTGGAACGGCCCAGAGCTCGAAAGTGACAGGGAAAGGCAGATACAGATAGTCGAAGATTTTATTGCCCTGAAAGTCGCCGGTGTTGTTCTTGCCCCCAATGGCAGTAATGCCCTTGTGCCTAAGGTGGAAGAAATGTTTGCCAAGAATATACCCTGCGTAATTATCGACTCGGAAATCAATACGGACAAGTATGTCTCGTTTGCGGCCACGAACAACTATCAGGGTGGTGTAATTGCAGCACGGCGGATGGGAAAGATTCTCAATGGTAAAGGCAAGGTGATAGTGGTGAAGTTTATGCCCGGTTCAGGCTCGACTACCAACCGGGAAAACGGTTTTATTGATACCATCGAGAAAGAATTTCCTGATATTGAAATAGTGGACACAAAATATGGAATGGCCACCGTAGAGACGGCATTACAGGCGGCCGAAGACCTGCTGACAAAACACGCGGAGCTCGATGGTCTTTTTGCCTGTAACGCCGGCACTTCCGTGGGCTCGGCACAGGCGCTGCAGAGCCAGGCTCGAACGGCGGAAATAAAAATGGTCGGTTTCGATGCGGAGGAGACGCTCCTTGATAAGCTCAGGACGGGAGTGATCGACTCATTGGTTGTGCAGGACCCTTACAAAATGGGATATATAGGAGTCAAGACCCTGGTTGACAAAATCAATGGTAAACAAGTCCCCAAATTAATCGATACCGGAGTTGAGCTGATAACTGTCGAACGCTTAGAGGAACCCAAAATCAAGTCTTTACTCAACCTGCAATGATAACAGCTACCGATACAAACCGATTGTCGGATGTAGAAATTGTATTACGTATGAGGGGGATTTCTAAAAAGTTTGGGCCCGTGCAGGCCCTTTCTGATGTCAGTTTTACCGTCCGCCGGGGTACGGTCCACGCCCTGGTTGGTGAAAACGGCGCCGGCAAATCTACATTAATGAAAATCCTGGCGGGTGTATATCAGCCCGACAGCGGCTCGATTGAAATCAATGGAAAGCAACAAATACTCTCCAAACCGGCCGAAGCTCTTTCAGCCGGGATATCGATGATATATCAGGAACTTGACCTGGCGGAACATTTGACAGTGGCGGAAAATGTTTTTCTGGGAATGGAGCTGCCGGGACGGCTGCCTTTCATAATGGACCAGAAAAAAATGATAGACCAGACCACCAAGCTGGCGCAGCGTTTTAACTTTAAAATTGACCCGACGGCCGTCGTTGAGGAGCTTCCGATGGGGGACTGCCAGATTGTCGAGATACTCAAGGCCCTGATGCGTAAGGCATCGATAATTGTTATGGATGAGCCGACATCGTCTCTGTCTGAAACTGAAGCAGCAATGCTTTTCGAGCTGGTAAGAGCTCTACGCGAACAGGGGCTTTCCATTATCTACATTTCCCATCGTCTTGAGGAAATTATTGGACTGGCCGATGATGTAAGCGTCTTGCGGGACGGCCGAATGGTTCATTCCGGGTCGATGGCAAATCTGGATATTCCCAAAATCGTACACTATATGGTGGGAAGAGAGTTGAAGGATTTCTTTCCCGCCCGAAGTGTCGATATCGGCGAAACTCGCGTTAAGGTCAGAAACCTCTCTTCTAAAAATGGAGTAGAGGATATTTCTTTCGATATTCGAAAAGGTGAAATTGTGGGAATGGCCGGACTAATCGGTGCCGGCCGAACCCAGGTGGCACGGGCACTATTTGGTGTCGACAGAAAAACTTCCGGTGCCATCGAGCTTGACGGACGCCAGTTAGAGATTAACTCGCCGACCGATGCCATAGCCAACGATATTGCATTTTTAACCGAAGACCGCAAACGCACCGGATTATGCCTGGAGCTTCCCTGCAGCTGGAATGTGACCTTGCCTAACCTCATCGCGATAGGTATGAAGAACGTCATCAAACCCGGCCGGGAAAGCAAAATCGTGGAAAATATTGCAAAGCGGATTGCCATCAAATGGCTGGGACCACAGGCACCGGTGGATTCCCTTTCCGGCGGGAATCAGCAGAAGATTCTTATCGCCCGCTGGTTATTAGCTGAATCGAAGTTTATGATTTTTGACGAACCCACGCGCGGCATAGATGTCGGGGCAAAAAAGGAGGTATACTCCCTTCTTAACGAGCTGGCCGGGGAAGGCAAGGCAATATTATTTATATCATCCGAATTACCGGAGCTGTTCGGAATAGCCGACCGAATCTTGGTGATGCGCCGGGGACGATTAGTGGGAGATGTAAATCCTAAAACAACCACTCAGGAAGAAGTTATGCATTTGGCAGCAGTGGAGGCCGCTCAATGAATAAATTGGTAAGGCAGTTACTGCCCTTTGGCAGTCTGATATTGATAATCTGTATTCTCTCAGCCCTGAAACCCGATACGTTCCTAACAACGGACAATTTTATGAATGTATTGCGTCGCTCCAGTGTGAACGGCATTATCGCGGTGGGAATGACGGCGGTTATCATCACCGCGGGAATCGATTTATCTGTAGGCTCAATGATGGCTCTCAGCGGTATGGTCGGCGCCTGGGTGATGATAGTAATTGGCGGGACCAATCCCCAGGGAGCGGCCCTGGTTATTGGTACCTTTGTCGGAATCGTTACGGGGCTTGCCTGTGGCTCCCTGAACGGCCTGCTCATTACCAAGCTCAAGCTGCCTCCGTTTATTGTAACCTTAGGGACAATGAGCACTTTTCGTGGGATTTCTTACGTTATGAATGCCGGAAAACCTTATAACATACCACACTACAAGTACCTTAATGAGGGAGTTGTTTTAGGGATACCTATTTCCGTTTTGATTTTTGCTGTTATTATTGTCCTCGCAGGTTTGCTGTTAAAGTACAGCCGCCTGGGACGCTATACTTATGCCATCGGCTCAAATAGAGAGGCGGCCTTTCATGCAGGTGTGAATGTGGATGCTTATTTGATACGAATTTACGCTCTGACCGGTTTGGTTGTTGGGATAGCCGCGATGATAACCACCAGCCGGGCCGTCTCAGCGCAGCCGACGGCCGGTGTCACCTTGGAGCTTGACATAATTGCCGCAGTAGTAATTGGCGGCGCGAGTCTGTCCGGAGGCAGAGGAACAATAATCGGTACATTAATCGGAACGCTTTTGATAAGCTTTTTGCGGAACGGATGTACGCTATTGGACATCTCCACTAACGTTCAGTTAATAGTGATTGGGGCCATAATTATTGTAGCGGTTGCGGTTGACCAGTTGGCGCGTTCCAAGGCCGCTGCTGGACAAGCTGAATAAACACACGTTCTTCTTGAAGGAGTCGGCGATATGCGAAAAGTTACTTTACTCTTACTTACAGTAATAATCATAGTAAGTGTGGCCGCGCCCTTGTCTTCTGTCGAAGACAGAAAAGGGGGCCGCTCGCAGACTTATGATGTAATAATAAAGTCCGGCCGAATATATGATGGTTCCGGTGGGCCATCATACATTGCGGATGTGGGAATTAAAGATGACTATATCGCAGCTATCGGGCAGCTCGGGACAGGTGCAGATGAGGTAATCGATGCACAAGGTCTTGCAGTTGCTCCGGGTTTTATCAATATGCTAAGCTGGGCGACTGAATCTCTTATAGAGGACGGCAGGTCGCAAAGCGATATTCGTCAAGGCGTAACTCTTGAAGTTATGGGCGAAGCATTTTCAATGGGGCCTCTTAACGAAGAGATGAAGCGGTGGATGAGGAGATTGCAAGGGGACATCAAGTTTAGCATAGAATGGACTACACTTGGCGAATATCTCGAATATCTTGTAAGAAAAGGGGTATCGACCAACATAGCCTCTTTTGTGGGCGCAACGACTGTTCGTATTTATATTATTGGAGACGAAGACCGTTCCCCAACTTCTCAAGAACTTAAAGAGATGCGTAAATTAGTAGCCGAGGCAATGCAAGAAGGCGCAGTAGGCGTCAGTTCCGCGCTGATTTATGCGCCCGGCTGCTATGCTCGTACTGATGAATTAATAGCTCTTGCAGAAGTGGCGAGTGAATATAGTGGAATGTATATTTCGCACATCCGCAGCGAGGGTAACAGCCTGCTTGAAGCGTTGGATGAATTGATAACAATTGCGCGAAAGGCAAATGTTGCCGCTGAACTGTATCACATGAAAGCTGCCGGGAAATCGAATTGGCATAAACTCGATGCTATGATTGAAAGGATTGAAAAGGCACGGGCTGAAGGTCTTAGAATTACGGCGGATATTTATAACTATACAGCCGGTGCAACAGGTCTTGATGCCGCAATGCCTCCCTGGGTCCAGGCCGGTGGACATCAGGCTTGGGTGACACGGCTCAAAGACCCGAAAATCAGGCGGCGGGTTTTAAAGGAGATGACTACACCCACGAAGGAATGGGAAAATTTATATCTTTTAGCAGGTTCGCCGGAAAATGTTCTTTTAGTGGGATTCAAAAATGAAAGGCTCAAACATCTTACCGGCAAAACTCTTGCAGAAATCGCCCGGATGAGAGGAAAATCACCGGCAGCAACTGCAATAGACCTTGTTATTGAAGACGACAGCCGCGTTGAGACAGTTTACTTTTTAATGTCGGAAGAAAATGTGAAAAAGCAGATTAAGCTCCCTTGGGTCAGCTTTTGCTCGGATGCAGGCTCCCTTGCTCCTGAGGGGGTTTTCTTAGAATCAAATCCGCATCCCCGCGCATACGGGAGTTTTGCCAGGCTTCTCGGCAAATACGTTCGCCAGGAAAAGGTCATTACACTGGCTGAGGCAATCAGGCGCTTGACTCGGCTGCCGGCGGATAATCTCAAACTCGACCGGCGGGGAAGACTCGAAAAAGGATATTATGCAGACATTGTCATTTTCGACCCTGATACAATTATAGACCATGCGACGTTTGAAAAACCGCACCAGTACGCAACAGGTATGCTCCATGTTTTCGTGAATGGCACACAGGTGCTCAAAGATGGCGAACATACCGGTGCTAAACCTGGTCGCGTTGTGCGTGGACCGGGATGGAAATCGTCGCGGCGAAGTCTCACGACGCAGCCGGAAAACTAAAACGAAGACAAAGGAAAAGGGTCAGAAGGTTGTTAGTCTGGGACTATACCTGTAAAGAAATTGCGGTGTCATCATGAACGAACGAAGAGGGTTCACCCCGTTAGAAGTCCACACCAAAGGCGGGCATCCCGATAAGTCACGATTATTTCTAACGGGGTTCACGTTAATAGAGCTTTTGGTAGTAATCGCTATCATCGCATTATTGATAGCGATATTAATGCCGGCCCTGCAACGAGCAAAAAAGCAGGCAAGGGGGGCCGTCTGTCAGTCAAATCTCCACCAATGGGCAAGTTCTGCGATGATGTATGCCACAGAACATGAGGGTAAAGTGTGGACTATCTCGGAGGGACTTGGAGAATGGATGGAAGTATTACACCCATATTACGCAGATGTAGATAAAATTCGCTGCTGTCCAGCAGCGACAAGGCCCTGTCAAGACACCGACGGCACGGAAGCTCGCGGCAGTGTTGATACCATGTGGGGCCGTAAAGGCGAGCAAACTGAGTGGGGAGGAAGACAAAGAGGATATTGGGGCAGCTATGGACATAATAGATGGGTTCAGCAGCGTCTCTCCCCAGCAGATACCCGACATTGGGAGAGGTTTTCTGTGAAAGGCGCACATAATGTCCCCCTCTTTGCCGATAGTGCTTTTACACATGCTCTGCCCCTGCATACAAACCCCATTCCGCCAAAGCCCTTGAGGTTTTTTTCCGACATCCCGGTAGATGCAAGCGGCTGTCAAATATGGCGGTTCTGCATCGACCGACACAGTGGAGCGATAAACGGCTGTTTTTTGGACGGTTCGGTTCGAAAAATACCCCTATATAATTTGTGGGACTTAAAATGGCATCGCGAGTGGATACGACAAAATTATACCAAAGCAGATATTCCTTGGTTAAAGTAAAGGTTTTTAGAACGTGGTGCTAAACAGCCGGTTTCACAGCATTGTCGGCGGCAAAATGCTTAACGGCATCAGCCAGCTCATGGGGGCAGATTCGGCAAATTATCTTGCCCGTGGCGGCGGGCTTCGTCGCTCATCAGTTTTACTAAATCCTTTTTAATATCTTCCGGCAGGTCTGATGGTTCATAACTTTCCAGCAATCTTTCCACTTCACGATGTGCCCGCTGCTCGAGCGTCAGAGCGCCTTCTTGTTCCCATCGTGACCTGCTGGCACGGTCTATGACGGGGCCGGGAAAAAAGTGTTCCTTCTCGAGATAACGTCGAGTATGCTCGGAAATAAGCAGATGTTTCTCCTGCAGCAATTCCTGAAATATTCCCAGTGCCGGGAAGTCCTCTCTCGGTTCAATTCCGGCAATCAATCGAAAGACCATGCCGCAAATCTCGTTGTCCACAACGAGTTTTTCAAGAGATAAACAGCTTTCAAAGTCGAGCATACCGGGGCCGGAAATATTGTTAATTCCCGATAGCGCAGCCAATGCAGCACCTATACCACTTTCCAGACCTGCCTGGGTGTCAAGCTGTTTGGAGTCGCTCAAAGAGATGTATGCCTGGGTGGGCATGTGGAGATACTTACCGATTTCATTATAAGCGCAGTCAATCATCATGGTTTCGATAGCGCCCATGGGCGTGGTTTCATATCGGACATCAAAAATGGCTGGTGACCCGCCATAGAGAATAGGAGTGCCGGGATTTGCGACCTGGCTAATGACAACACCGCTCAGGGTTTCGGCGGTATGCTGCACCAGTGTTCCGACAAGAGTAACTGGAGCCATGAACCCGGACAACGGCATGGCGATAAATTCCACGGGGATAAAGTAACGGGCGCAATCCAGCAGGTTCTGGGAAGTGATTTCGCTCCATTTCAGAGGGGAAGTGGGACAGCAGGAAAAGATGGTAAGAGGTTTTTCTTTGAGAGCTTCTGAGGATTGTCGAATAGCAAGCTGAAAATCTTTCATTACGTTGAACGATTCGATTGTAAAAGCACCGGTAACTACGGGCTTCTTGCCATAAAGAAGGCTGAGAAAGAGGCGATAGCTATCGGAAATTCTTTCAAGTACGTCTGCAGGTATCAAAGCGGTACTCGCCGAGGCGATATGGGGGAGCTGTTCAACTACTTTCACAAAGTTGACATAATCATCGGTGACGGGCTTGCGCATTTTCTTTGTTTGCGGCTCCAGGATGTGCAGAGCGGTAGAGCCGGGTGTAAAATAGACGTTGTGACCGGAGAAATCGTGGGTCTGCTTTCCGGTGACATCGTAAAGCCCGAACGATTCAGGAGCTGCTTTCAGGGCCTTGTCAATGACATCCTGAGTAAGGACTGCACGATGTTCTTCAGTGTCAATCCGGCAGCCGCAGTCCGAGAGCATGGTCAGAATCGTTTTATTGTGAATCTCGATTCCAAGCGTACACAGTATCTCAGTTGCTTCGGAAACAATCTTTTCGATAAGCTCGTCGGTCAGGAATTTAATAGTTGGTCTCACCGTAATGTTCTTTCAATAGTTTTTATCAGCCATTCCCATATACCACACTTTAGCAACACTGCTAAGACTTACAATTTCACTTACATACCAAATCTACCCTAAAAATACAACTTTCCTGAGTTTTTCTTGAGAGGCTTAAAAGACTTCCACTTGTACCTGCGAAAACCTGTATAGAAAAGTATGGTTGCAGGAAAGAGAAGTCTGCTTTATCCTCTCTTTCTTATTCACCTTGCCCGGATAACATGTAATGCCTGGATTTTTGATTTAAAAAAATGCAAAAAAAGACAAAATAATTAAATATGATAATTTCCCTATAGGAGTAAACAGCAAGAAAAGGCGATTTCAGCCAGGTAATGCCGTTTTTTTGCACATTTCGCAAGGTAAAAAAAATTCAAAAATTATTAATTTTTTTGTTGACATGTCTTACGTATGTAGGATATACTATTCTGACAAATGTAAGAGGATACTATAATGGTAAAGAAAAAATTACGGGCGATGAGCCCTGCGGAAACCGAAATCCTTAGATTAGTCTGGCAGCTTGACGAGGCAACGGTACAGCAAATATGTGATTTGTTACCTCGGAAGAGAAAAATAGTCTACAAAACGGTTCAGACACTGCTGGGTCGGCTCGAAAACAAGGGCTATCTGAAGCACAAAACGAGGGGCAAAGCCTACGTCTTTTTTCCAGCCGCCAAACGTGAGGATGTAATCAAGAGGACGGTTCTTGACTTTATGGACAGGCTTTTCGGCGGCGACCCCAGACCGCTTATGCAGTTTCTGGCCGAAGATGGCAAGATTGATGCAGAGGATATTAAAAGATTGAAAAAGCTGATAGACAAGAAATAAGTAATTTTTTGTTGTGGAGGTTTTGACAATGGAGACTTATTTGACCCGGATTACAGATTATTTGCTTGCTCAAAGCTGGCATATAGCGGTTCTGGTGGTGGTAATAGCAGCAATAACTTCGGCTTTGAGAAATAAAAGCGCGCACGTTCGCTATCTTCTTTGGCTGATTGTTCTGGCCAAATGTCTCGCCCCGCCTTTGCTTACCGTACCCTTGGCGATTCTCCCACAGGAAAACCCGGCAATGGTGCTTGAAGCAACCGGCACGACAATATCTGAACCTGTCGAACTGCCCTCAGAACCGGTTAAGTTAACACCGGCGCCAATAGTCAAAGAAAGACTGACAAAGCTCACTATCCACCAGTGGCTCGGGGCCGCCTGGCTCGTGGGAGCAATTGCCTTTCTGGTTTTCAATTTGCTAAAGGCTGTGCGTACCAATTATTGGTTGTGGAGAAAAAGAAAGGCGCTTTCAGCGGAATTACGAAGCGATATTGAAAAATTATTCACTGCTCATGGCGTCAAGAGTTTCCCGGACGTCTGGCTGATTGATGGCATAGGTCAGCCATTTGTATGGGGTTTGTTGCGTGGTAGTATTTACCTGCCCGCTGATTTGCTGAACGTTAATGACCCAAAGTGTTGCAGAAATCTCTTAGGCCATGAACTCAGTCACGTCATTCGTTTCGATGCTGCTGTCAATTTCTTGCAGGTAATTGCCCAGGTCATTTTTTGGTTCCATCCCTTTGTCTGGTGGGCGAACAGGAAGATACGCGCCGAACGCGAGAAAAGCTGTGATGAAATGACCATCGCCCATTTGAACGCTTCACCAAGAGATTACAGCACGGCCATTGTGGAGACCTTAGTCGCTAAGTACGAATCAACCCGGTCGGTTCCATCGTTGGCTGTAGCCGGGCCAGTTAAAAATATTGAGGAAAGGATAAAAACCATGTTAAGACCAGGAAAGAAATTCTACAAACGCCCAAGCTTAATAGCCGCGACAATCGTGTTACTGGTGGCTTTGTTGACTATCCCTTCCGCGCTTGTGCTATCCGCGCAAGCAGGGACAAAAATCTCAGTTATGCCACTACATCGAGCTACTGCTGCGGGTAACGTTGATGGGGCCAAAGATCTGATCCTGAAAGGTGCAGATGTCAATTCAAAGGACGAATTCGGCCAGACTCCGCTTCACCTTGCGGCCAGGTACGGCCGCAAGGGCGTAGCAGAAGTCCTTATCGCCAACCGTGCTAATATCCGAGCGCTAGACCGCTACGCGAATACGCCCCTACACATCGCGTGCGAGTATGGCCGTACGGATGTGGCGGAACTTCTCATCGACAAGGGTGCCAATGTCAACGCAAGGGGCGAGAACGGCTGGACGCCTCTGCTTTACGCGTCCCAAAACGGAGACAAGGGTCTGGCGCAGCTTCTTATCGGCAAAGGTGCCGATATCAATGAAAGGAACGACGCGAACGAGACGCCCCTGGAATGGGCTCAGTGGGGCTACCACCCGTGGGTGGTGAGACTGCTTATCGTCAAAGGCGCAGAGGTCAAAGTCCTGAAAAAGGGAGCCTGGACGCCCCTTCATACTGCGGCGAGACATGGCCACAAGGATCGGGTACAGCTCCTTATCGCTGGTGGCGCCGATGTCAATGTCAAGGATGCGGATGGCTATACTCCTCTGCACCATGCGGCTGAGCAAGGTCATAGCGATGTTGTCGAATTGCTCATCACAAAAGGTGTCGATCTCAATGCAAAGGATGCTCGGGATAGAAGGCCTTTGCACTGCGCAGCTATGGAAAACCACAGAGATGTGGCTGAATTGCTTATCGCCAAAGGCGCACATATCGATGTGAGGACCAAGTGGGGCACCACCCCACTGCACAAGGCGATCCGAAATGGCCACAACGATCTGGCGCGAATCCTTATTGCGCGAGGTGCCGATGTGAACGCCAAGAAGGAGTTCGGCGGAACACCCCTGCACCGTGCGGCTGAGCATAGCCAAAAGGATATGGCTGAGCTCCTTCTGGCCATGGGCGCCGATGTGAACGCAAAGAAGAAGTCGGGCGAGACGCCACTACATGTCGCAGCCAAGCGTGGGCGCAGCAATGTGGCAGAACTGCTCATTGTGAAAGGCGTGGATGTCGACGCCGAGGATGCCGAGGGCTACACGGCCCTGCACTGGGCAATCGCGAGTGGGTACCGCTACCCGCGTGTGGCCGAATTGCTTATCGCCAAAGGTGCCGATGTCAATACAAAGCAGGCTGGGGGTGAGACCCCTCTCCACTCTGCAGTTGAGCGTGTCCGCAAAAATATTGTAGAATTGCTAATTTCTAAAGGCGCCGATGTCAACGCACAGGACATAGTAGGCGTTACACCACTACACACAGCGGCTGGGCTCGGTCGCACCGACATAGCGGAACTGCTATTGGCTAATGGTGCCGATGCTAACGCAAAGGAGTACTGGGGCAGCACTCCGCTGCACGTTGGAGTAAAGGCAGGTCATAAGGCTGTAGCCGAACTAATCATCACTCAGGGTGCCGATGTGAACGTCAAAAACCGCCGGGGTGAGACTGCCTTGTCGTTGGCGAAAAAGAAAGGGCATCAAGAAATTGTCGAATTGTTGCGCAAGCATGGGGCCAAAGACTAATCACGATGTAACAGAGTACATAGACTAAACTGGTATGGTCCTCAATTTACCCGGAAAATATACAAACGTTCGTGGCGCGGCGGTCAGTGTTCACCGTGATTACGGCTCTACTCGAAAATGAGCGTGCCGAACTTTTCAAACTCGTGAAAACTTCTTCCGACCCTGGCCCAGTCCCAGCTCGTGCTCTTGCCGTCATCGTAATCAACGCGATAGAAATTGGCGCGCCACTGCGTGCCAGGCTGCGGAGGAACGTTTTGCAGGGGTTTGAGCAAGTCGTACGGAACAAACACCTCGGCCTTCCAACCCGTTATGCGGGCACCGGAACGTTTCCGGCCGCCCGCGACCGTAGTGGCCTTTTGAGTTTTGCGTTCGCCCTCGTAGTGCCAGGGCCGCCAGCCGAGAAACTCACCGCCGAAATTTGGGATGAGGATCGGCAGCTCGTAACCAAGTGGCGAAATCTCGTATTCGAAGTAAACCGGGTACCGCTCATCCGGCCACAAGAAGAACTCAAACACGTCTTCATTCCACAAATCGAGAAAGTCCTCCTTCATCGTGGCGGTGATTGTTCTATCCTCGGCCTCCATAAGTATGTACAGTCCAGTCCCGGAGTAGAGCATCTTGACTCGCGTCTGGTATTGATGACCGTCGGTGACACGCAGGTGAAGCGGCTCCCAGGCAGCCTTCTTCCAGGCGGACGCATCGCCCCTGCCGTTTATGGCGAAATCCTCCGTCTGTCGGATACGCATTACTCTGCTGGCCGGTTCTTCTCGGCCCACCTGCTGGGCGAAGAATATTCGCTCGGCGTTCTTGTGATATATCTTCTTCAAAACATCTTCCGGCAGGAACAGTCCGTATATCATCCAGAAGCCTTGTCGGTGGTGTCCGGAAGCGCAATCGAAATATTCGTCATCGGTTTCCAGAAAACGGTAGTACATCCGATAGGCGTTACGGTCAGGCGCCGTATCGGTGCCGAACATGATGCGGTCCTGATACTTCAGGAAGAACCTCCGCGCCGTGTAGGGCTGCCGGCCCAGCTCCGAAATCCGCGCATCGACGTCCACGTACATGTTGGGATAGATGTCCAGCCACGTTCCAACGGCGGCAAGGTCTTCGGGATTGTTGGCGAAGTGGGCGCAGATGAACGTGGTTTTCGGATGTCTGGCAATGACGCGATTGCGCTGCATAAGGATTTCGTCGCGGGAGGGAAACCGCTCTCCGTGAAACAGCCAGTTCGGATGCGCGTTCAGCTCGTGCCAGCGTTCGTTAAAACGGTCCAGCGGCGTGAAAAATGCGGCCGGGTCGGCAACGTGAATCACCACTGGCCGGTTATACTTGGCGCACATTTCCCAGACAGGGTCCAGCTTGGGATCGTCGACCGGCACGAGTTCGCCGTTCTGATAGCGGTAGGAAAGGCCGAGTGACTTGTGGATTTTTAGCCCTTTTGCGCCGGCCTGGAAACTCTCTTCGAGGCGTTTCGCTTCGCGCTGACCCCAATTCTCGTTGTCTATCCCGCTGAAATCAAGCAGTGCGAACGTCAGGAACCGGCCCGGATAGGCCTCATCCAGCGCCGAGAGTGTCTCTTTCAGCCGTTGGCCCCACCCGCCGTCGAGGTTGACGACCGTGCGTAGACCCGCGGCATCCATCTCGGCAAGATAGTGCTTGATGCGCTCGGGCTTCAGATTGTCCTTGCCCCCGCCCAGGTGATTGTGAACGTCGATCACCGCATACGCCGGCCTCTCGACCACGCTCTGCTTCGTCTTCAGCATAGAGCGGGGCTCCCAATCACGAAGTTTGAGTTCGCGAATATCATCGGGCGGCTGGGCGATTACCCGAGTACCGAAGCAGACCACCACAGTTAGAATCAGAATCACAAGTACACGAATCTTCATGATAATTCCTCCTTTTCACTTAATGGTGACAATAGCAAAAGCAAGGACATTTTATTCATTAAAGCACAAGTATACTGCACATGATATAGATAGCAAGACATTAGTAGAGTATTGTTTATGAAAACTACTACATCTACAATTCAACATTGACTAAAGTATGGCTTCCTACTTGCTTCACCCGCAAAAAATCCAACCACCAGACTCTTGAGCTTCAAGCTCGGCTCGGTGGCTACACCGGAGCAGACCGGTCGTTCCATATTGAGGCAGTCAAACACAAAGGCTTGAGATTTTGAGCAATAGTGCTATAGTATTGAATATCAGGCGGCCCACCGTGGCTTGCTCTCGCCGCGATGCGACTTAACGCATCGAGTCGCAGCGGATGGCAAAGCCAAGGCGCGATAGCAAGTATGAAAATTTGGACAGGACAGTATATTACAGGAGACAATCGATGAAACGCAGGGAATTTTTGAAGGCATCGCTCGCAATCGGCTCGGCTTTATCCTTGTCGAGTTCACGGGTCCTGGGCGCCAATGATGATATTCGCATCGGCGTGATTGGGATCGGCTCGTTCGTCAAGATCGGCGGTAAGGGACGAGGAGATATCCGGGACTTCCGAAAGATTCCGGGCGTCCGTGTTGTGGCCCTATGTGACTGTGATGAAAACCACCTCAACTATGAAGTTAAACAGTTCGGTAAGCGAGGTGAAAAGGTCAAGACTTACAAGGATTTCCGCGACCTGTTGGATGACAAGGAAATCGATGCTGTCTCTATCACAACGCCTAACCATTGGCATTCCCTGATGACGATAATGGCCTGTCAGGCTGGAAAAGATGTCTTCGTGCAAAAGCCCTCCTCGCACAATATCTTCGAGGGTCGCAAGATGGTCGAGGCTATGCGCAAATACAATCGCGTGGTACAGGCTGTTCATGGGCCTCGAAACAGCGGCGCGATTGAGGAATCACTCGAGTATATCTGGGCCGGCAATCTCGGCAAAATCAAGTGTGTGTACGGGATTAACTACAAGCCACGGATGAGCATCGGCAAGGTAGATGGTCCCCAACCCATACCCAAGTCGTGCGATTACGACCTCTGGTGCGGCCCGGCCCCCAAGAAACCGCTAATGCGCAAGCACCTGCACTACGACTGGCATTGGGACTGGGACACCGGTGACGGCGACCTTGGAAATATGGGCATTCATGCGATGGACGGGTGCCGCTGGGCCTTGCGGCAGAATACGCTGCCGAAGCGAGCGCTCAGCATTGGGGCACGTCTGGGTTATGATGACGACGGCCAGACCCCCAATACGATGATATCTCTGTTGGATTACGAACCGGCTCCTATCATTTTCGAAGTCCGCGGCCTGCCCCGGAATAAATCGTTCCGACAATCGGATTGGAGCAAGAACAGACGGCAGAGTATGGACGAGTTCCGCGGGTTACAAACAGGATTTGTAGTACAATGCGAAGGTGGTTACGTAAAAGACGGCGCAGCTTTCAATAATAATGGAAGGCTAATCAAGGAATTCACCCGCAAACGAGCCGGTTGCAAAAAGAACTTTATCAGCGTCGTTCGCAGCCGCAAAACCAGCGAGCTCCTGACCGATGCTTTCGAGGGGCATCTCTCCTGTGGGCTGGTCCACATGGCCAACATCTCGTACCTAGTAAGCAGGCACAAAACCAATGACGAAATCCGACAGATCATTCGAAGCGAGACGGAACTCTCCGAGTCGTATGATCGCCTGATTGACCATCTCTTAGCCAACCAATTTGACATCAAACAAGAATTGCTCGCCCTGGGTTCGATGCTGATTATGGACCCCGACAAAGAGAGATTCATCGGCCCAATGAGCGAAGAAGCGAACCGGCTCATTTCTCGTAAATACCGCAAGCCATTCGTCGTACCTGATAACTTGTGATAGTCGAGAAGGGAACTTTAACTAATTGGCTTGATTCTGAAGGGACATTTTCCGCTTGAGCCAATTATCTATGGGTGTTTTAGTTAGTCGATACGGATAATTTCGGTGAAATTTCGAACGTATCACTGTCCAGATCGATTGTAACCTTCGTTCCATCAGCGAAAGTGGTGCGTTGTCTTCGGAAAGACTCATCCAAAAACTCATGATTTGTCATTTCCAAAAGCCCCACTCGTTCATGCAAAGCAGACATCGTCCGCACGCGTACCAGTTCCTCTTCTCCGGGCCTCAGCGATAGATAAGCAAGGCCGGCATTGGCCAAGCCGTGCAAATATCCGAGGTCATTTTCAGGAATTCCCCAAGCCCCTTTTCCCAGCGACCAGGGCAGCAGCAGTGCATCGTGATAGACAAGGTTGAAAAGCGGCACGGGGATTCCCATTGCCGGGCCGCGTCCGGGATTCGGCACCAGGGCATAGGGGCCGTGATGAACGAGGTCGATATGCGGAATGGCCCAGTCAGCCGGCTCCTCAGAGCTGACAACGCCTCCATTGGCACGAATGAAATCCAGGCAGTTGCCGCGATATTTCAAACAATCTGCACGGCTGACAGGATGTTCGGGATTGTAACATTCATCAGGAGGCACCACGGCAAAAACGTCAAGATAAGCCCCGCGTACTTTCACACCGTGACTTAGAAGGGACAGGTAATTCTTTTTGACGTGACCCAGCGCCAGCCGGGAGCACAGGATAGACTGCTTGCCGCCATACCAAGTACTACCATAAGGACGATTCCCGTCTCTATCGAGGATGGTATGACGAGGCTCGTATGACTTTGCATCGAGATAGTAGTCCCTGTATTGGTCGTGGATTGCAAAAACAAAGTTTAGCTGGTCGCACGTTTCGGCAAATCGCTTCATACCTTCCCAGCCGCCCGCTTCCGGACAGGGCGGAATGATATCAGGATGGAGATTGTCATATCCTCGAAAGCCCCATCCATCCAGATGCACGTAGGCACGCTTTATCCCTTTTTCGGACAGTTGGCGAAGCTGCTTGGCACGCTCATCGAAGCTGACCAGTTGATGATTCTTGGCGGGCTCATCTTTGTGATAATAGCTGGATTCCGGCTGGATGTGATATAGGATGCTCGTATGAACTACAGGAGAGCCGACCAGTCTCTCCACGAGAGGATTTCGGGCGATTTTTTCCTTGAGAGAAACAAAGTGACCGGTCTCGAGAACACCCCGGCGATATCGCTTGGCCATCGTGACATAGTTGCCTTCATCAAAAAAGCAGAGCCTGACACGTCGTGGATACGCCAATTTTCCCAGCGAGTGAATCCACCGTAATTCTATTTTGGTCGGCCCTCCTTCAGGATGTTCGAAACGACAACCGCCATCTTCCGGCGTTTCGAGCAAAACAAGCATGGCGGATTTGCCTTGTTGATGTCCCCACCACGGCATATATAATCCGCGCCCATAAGACACCGTATTATACAGCCTGACCTTCTTCGGCCAATCTTTTGGAAGTAACATACCCTGCATAAAGGGAACCACAGTATAATCGAAGCAACTGTCAGCTACGGCCTGAGGCCAGAAACACTCCATGACCGTTGCGGTTTTCTCCGTGGCCTTCAATTCACAAACAAGCTCCTCCTGATCTCCTTCGAGACAGATAAAAAGCGAGATTTGCAAATCTATCTTTTTATCTTTGCAGGCAAAGCCTGCTAAATCAATTTTAATTCCGGTCTTGAAGCCGATCTGGTATGGCGAGATTTCCTTCTTCCCGGCATCGGCTAAACGAAGAGACAATCGTGTTCCCGAATTCTCAACGATTAGGTCGCCGGAAAATGATGGTATCATCGACCAGGTCCGACTCTGTGCATATACTGTCATTTGCAAATCTGACGGATTTAGCTCTATTCGATTTCTCCGTCCTTCGATAATCCATTTCCCCTCCCTTTGGAACGCTTGAACTTTAGGTGCCCCCCAGTTGTTTTGGTCGGCCTCCTGCACGGACACAGACTCTGCCGCCAATATAGCTGAATCCCCAGCGAAGACGTACATAGGAACAAGGAATAATAATCCAAAGAAGGTGGTCCTGCTTCGTACAATTCCGAAAAGAGAAAGCGTATTGTTCTGTCTTATATTTGCCATAGCACCATATCTCCTGTCTATTAGATAAGTTCTGTCTGACTGCGTTTCCGAATCCTTATGTTCATAAGATATTAAATCCGCTTTAGGAACACAACGACTTGGTCAAAAAAGAATAAGACCGGTAGAAGTATTGGAGTCAATTTGGTACAATGATACACCGAAAGTTATTGTAATAAAGCGGCCAGCTTATTTGAGAAGTCTCAAATGAATATGAATCGACGAACGTTTCTAAAGACGGCGGGCGCAAGCCTTTCGGCCATTCTAACTCTGGATTTTGTTATGGCGGTGGATGATGTGTCCCGCCCGAACATCCTGTTCTTTTACCCCGACCAGCATCGGTTTGATTGGACGAGCATGAATCCCGAGCTGCCTGACATCACGCCGAACCTCAAACAACTGGCGAAACAGGGCGTGCATTTCACAAATGCTTTTTGTCCTTCACCCGTCTGCGCGCCGTCACGGGCCTGCCTGGCTTCGGGCAAGACATACGCCAACTGCGGAGTGGTAAGCAATGGCAATCCATATCCGCTGAGTCAGACAACCTTCTATACCCTGCTTCGTGACGCTGGCTATCAGGTGCTCGGATGCGGCAAATTCGACCTGGACAAGCCGGGCAAAAACTGGGGAGCTGACGGCAAACATCAAAGACAAGGCAAGCCTTCTCTGCTGGAGGCCTGGGGTTTTTCAGATGGTATCGATAATGCCGGCAAGCATGACGGGGTGAACGCTTACAAGAATCTTAAAAGGCCGGAGCCCTACTTTGCCTTCCTCAAGAGCAGAAATCTTGTGGATGCTCACCTCAGGAACTTCAAGACACTGGACCACGATTATGCAGGGCCGTCCATAATGCCGGATGATGCGTATTGCGATAACTGGATAGCGAATAACGGCTTGAACCTTATCCGTTCGGTTCCGAAGTCAAAGCCGTGGTTTATCCAAATCAACTTCAACGGTCCGCACCCACCTATGGACATTACCAAGTCTATGTACGAAAGATGGAAAGGTACAAAATTTCCGCCCCCAAAAGCGGGTAAAGGCAGTGACATGTCGACGAAGAGGCGTAATTACGGGGCCATGATACATAACATTGACCGGTGGCTGGGAGTTTTTCAGGAGGAGTTAAAGAATTGCGGCATGCTTGACAACACGCTCATTGTGTACTGCTCGGACCACGGCGAAATGCTCGGCGATCACGGCATGGACGGCAAGTCGAAGCCGTATCATCCTTCGGCCTGCGTGCCGCTGGTCTTAGCGGGGCCGGAAGTCCGGAAAAATATGGTATGCGACAAGCCTGTGGAAACCCTTGACCTTACCGCCACGTTCCTGGATTATGCCGGAATTCAAATCCCGAAAGAAATGAATTCCAGGTCACTTCGTCCCTTCCTTGAAGGACGAAGTGCTCTGCCGCGAACCTATGCTACCAGTTCGCTGGGCGGTTGGGCACTCGTATTTGACGGCCGGTATAAACTAATAGCTAACCAGCTGAAAGAAAAGAAATCGAAGAAGAGAAAATCAACCACGGAGCTGGCTCTTTATGACCTGAGGACCGATCCTGCTGAGATACACAATATTTCCGACCAACATCCCGATATTGTAGAAAGGCTTAAGCCGTTGCTTCCGCCCGTGGGCCCGTACAGGAATTTGAAAAGACAAGCCAAAAACGACTCGCCCGGTTAGAAAAAGCCATACTGAAAGAACAACAGGTGCATTTAACAGGAGAGAACCATTATGAAAAAATCCAACAACGGCTGGATAAATCAGATATTTAGCACAAGAAACTCTTTTTACGCAATGTCTCTAAGTTTGGTATTGTGTGTCGTGACGGGGGCGCAGGAAGACTTCTCGGAGAAACAAGTACTTCGCCATTCCGAGGTGGTCTTTATGTATGCTGCCGATGAAGATGCCTACCGCGCATACAATGCTACTTTTGTCGCCTGGGGCGGAGCGAATACCGCTGAGCGGGTAAAACATCATCACGATATGGGAATACGCTGTACCGGTTCGATGTGGTGCCTGACCGCCGGCGCCGAAAACATCCACAAAAACCCTTCTTTGCGAAACGCCTGCGCTGTAGATATTGAAGGCAAACCGGTGGAGGTCCCCTGGCTCTTCGACCATACATATCAGGGCACGAAAACTTACTTCGGCTGCACCAATCACCCGGAATTTCGTTCTCTGTGCCGTCAGCGAGTCCGTCAGGCGATGGCCGGAAAAGCCGATGGGCTGCACATCGACGACCATCTTGGCACCGCTGGTGCTGCATGGTGGCAGGGTGGCGGGTTTTGCGATTTTTGCATAAAGGCCTTTCGAGAATATCTGAAACAACACGCAACGATAGAGCAGCTCGAACAAGCCCCTGTCCTTGACATCGACACTTTTGACTATCGTGTCCTCGTAGGTAAGTATGCTAAAACTCGTGGTGAATATAAGAAGAACCAACACCGGATCCCCCTGATGGATTTATTCCTGGACTTTCAAGCCACGGCCGCCGCTGAGCATACACGGCAATTGGGTCTCCTTGCTGAAGAAGTTGTTGGGCGTCCAGTGTTGCTCAGCGCCAATGCTTGTATTCCTAACAAGGCTCATGTGTACGTCATTAAGAACCTGACGCACATAGTCTGCGAAGTCAATCAAAATGCCTGGGCCGGCGTTGACAAAACCGACCATCCCATCGTGGCCTATAGGCTGGCCACGAAGTTCAGCAGACCTCTGGCTGCCACCGCCTCGGGACAGGACTGGGCTTATGTCAAGGAGAACCAGTGTGAGGAGCTGGTCCGCTTCTGGATTGCTCTGGCATACGCCCACGGGCAGCGTTTTATGGTTCCGCATCCGAAAAGGCAGTGGTGCTTCAACAACAAACTGGGTACGCACTGGTACGCCGCTCCTATTGAGGCTTACGCTCCCTTGTATCGTTTCATTCGTGCTCAGTCTCGGTGGTTCGATGGTTTTCAGGTTGTTGTCCCTGGGACTCCTTCCGGAGAGCTTGAGCGACTAAACGCCCCGAAGGACGTGCTCTGCGTAGTTAGATGTAAATCGGATTCCCAACAAATCGTCCTGCACGTTTTGAACTGCAATTATGATAAAGACAAAAAACGGATGAACCCGCTCACCCAGGTCCAAATCAGTTTCTCCCGTAAGGGATACTTCGGAGAAGAATCTTCAATGCCTGATGTTAGAGGACAGGCAAGAATCCTGTCCTATGATGCTCCTGAGCAAAGGATAGATGTCCAGAGGCGGAATGGTCTGACAGAAATAACGCTTCCGGAGCTTAAGTTGTGGAAACTGGTTATCATCGATTAATCATAAGCGTATTAGGGGATGTCAACCGGCCTTCTTGAACAGGGTGGATTCCGGTTTCAAAATTGTTGTCAATTTTTACGAAAGGCATAAAGATGGAGAAAAACAAATGCCGCAAGGCATCCTGTGGAATAAAATTCTTAAAAAGGCCTGTGATACTTTTCTTTGTTCTTACCATGGTCATTTTTGTCACGGCAGGTGTAAATGCCGGCGGAAGAACAAATGACCGGGAAATAACGGCCAAACAGCTTGTGACATCAACCAACCGTCCAATGCGAAACCGGCGGAATTTGGTCCTGACTGTCGGTCAGACCGAAGGTGACCTGCAAGGCAGAGATGACAAGACTATCCAGGCCGGCATAGAATACTTAGACCGATTGGGTGGAGGCACGCTTCACATTCTGCCGGGTGTATATAATCTGCGAAATGCTGTCTATCTCCGCCCTAACATAACCCTGCGAGGCTCAGGAGAGAGGACCGTACTCAGAAAAGCCGACAGTGTCGTGACGGCTCTTGTCAGGGATTCGGATTGGTTTGAGTATGGCGTCCAGGTCAAAGACGTAAAAGGTTTTACGCTCGGAGGAGGGGTCATGCTCCGCTCAAAAAAAGGAGCGGGAGACTGGCAGTATGATGTGCTGCGTGCCACGGTTACGGACATTCAGGGAGATGTTCTCTATTTAGACCGGCTGACCAAAGAGAACTTTTGGATAGATAAAGATGCCACCGCTGCGACTATTTTTCCAATCCTTACTGCTGAAAACGTGGACAATGTTGTTGTCCGGGACATAGTGCTCGACGGCAACCGTGATAACAACGAGCACATCAACGGCAACTTCGCCGGTGCTGTATTCATCCAGTATTGCAACGGCTGGAGATTCGAGAACGTTATTTCCCGAAACTACAATGGAGATGGTTTCAGCTTCCAGGTCTGCGATGATATCCAGTTTCATAACTGCAAGGCAATAAATAACGCCGACCTCGGCTTCCATCCTGGAAGCGGCTCCCAGCGCCCTCTCTTCCGCAATTGCGTTGCCCAGGCTAATAGTCAGGGGATTTTCTTTTGCTGGAGCGTTTCCGATGGCCTTGCGGAGAATTGCATTTTGTCCCGGAACAAAAGATATGGAATCAGTATCGGACACCGTGACACGGATAACATTATAAGGGGCTGCACAATCGAACGTAACGGCGAGGTGGGAATTCTCTTTCGGAAGGAGGCTAATGAATTTCGTTGCGGCAGCCGTAATAGAATCGAGGATTGTATTATTCGTGATAATGGTACGAAAAAGCCGGGTATCGGCATCGATATTCAGGGAAAAACGCAGGACATCACCGTTCGCAACACAAGATTAGAAAATACAGCGGGCAAAAACCAGAAAATAGGCATTCGTATCAGCGAAGAGGCTGAGCGGACCATTTTGCAAGACAATACCTTTAAGAATTGTCTTGTAAATATCGAAAACCTGAGCTCCAAAATGGCTCTTGGGATTGTCCCTCTGCGTGCTGCGGAAAAGTCCACAGGGCGCCTTACGGCTAAATCGACAAATCCGCAATCAACTGCCCACATCATTCCTCGCCCAGTTGAATTGGAAGTCCACGATGGCCTGTTTCGCTTTACCTCCGGGACGCAGGTCATTGCATCTGCCGAAGCCAAAGCCGAAGCGGTTAAGCTGCTCGATTATCTGAACCCCGCGATGGGATATAGACTTAATCTTCTCGAAGATTCCTCCAGGGTGGAAAACGTCATAAGACTTCAAATCGAATCATCGCTAAAAGAGCAGATCGGCGAAGAAGGGTACCGGCTTGAGGTGACAATCCCCTCTATCGTCATTCGCGCCGCCGGGCCGGCCGGATTGTTTTACGGCATCCAGACGCTGCGGCAGTTGCTGCCGCCGGCTGTTTTCAAAAAACAGAAAGTCGAGGGAATTGAATGGGCCGTGCCGTGTGTACGAATAACCGACTATCCGCGATTCAAATGGCGCGGGCTGTTGATAGACCCGGCCCGGCATTTCATCCCAGTGCAGGACGTCAAATGCTTCATCGACATGATGGCACTGCACAAGTTCAATCGCCTGCAGATACACCTGACCGACGACCAGGGCTGGCGCATTGAAATCAAGAAGTACCCAAAGCTGACAGGAATTGGTGCGTGGATGGATTTCACGACTATGCGCAGCAACGGTTCGCGTAAAGGAGCAGGCAGCCAGCTTCCGGGCGGATTTTACACTCAGGAAGATGTTCACGAGCTGGTCCGTTATGCCGCAGAGCGTTACGTAACCATCGTGCCGGAAATCGAGATGCCCGCCCACACCGGGGCGGCGATTGTGTCCTGCCCGGACATCGGCCTGTATCCGAATAAGCTCAAAAACCTGCCGCCTGAAAAACGCTGGACTGCCAATGAGAGGATTCTTGCGCCGCGCCCGCAGACCGTCGCTTTCATGCAGGATGTGCTGACGGAAGTGATGAAACTATTTCCAGGCAGATATATTCACATCGGCGGGGATGAAGCGAACAAAGACCACTGGAAACAAAGTGAGGAAATGCAGGCTTTGATCCTTAGGTTGGGACTGAAGGATGTGACTGAACTACATAGCTGGTTCATCAAACAGATGGATGCGTTCCTGACACGTCACGGTCGGCTGCTGGTCGGTTGGGACGAGATCCTTCAGGGTGGCCTGGCACCGGGGGCGGTGGTAATGAGCTGGCGTGGACAAACCGGTGGTATCACCGCCGCCAAGGCCGGGCACGATGTCATTATGGCCCCCACCTCGCACACCTATTTCGATTACTATCAGGGGCCGGCAAAGAACGAGCCGAGGGCCATCGGCGGGCATATACCGGTGGAGAAGGTTTACCAGTTCGAGCCAATCCCTGTGGTGCTCGATACAGAGCAGGCCGAACGTGTGCTCGGTGGCCAGGGGCAACTGTGGGGTGAATACATTGCCGACCGCAAGCACCGCGAGTATATGACCTATCCACGTGCCGCTGCGCTTAGTGAGGTGCTCTGGTCGCTCAGGCAAGGCCGCAGCTATGAGTTGTTCCGGGACCGTTTAGTCGAACATTTAAAGCGACTCGATAAAATGGATGTGAATTATCGTCCGCTCGATAGATCAAGCTGATGCATTATGCCGGGTGTAATGTATTCTTCAAGAAGAAATAGCAAGGGTATCGACTGGAAATTTCTCGGTTAAGCAAGGACGGACAGCACAATGAAGACAGGAACTATAATGAACATAGCTGTCACGTTTAGTACACTGCTGCTTCTTATCAACCAGGCAGGTGCACAACGGCAGATGGAGAATCTGGACCGTGGAGTGGTTGCGGTTAATCAGGGCAACGGCAAAGCGTACATCGGATGGCGTATGCTTGGAACCGACCCCGACAACATCGCCTTCAACGTGTACAGAAATAATACTCGTGTTAACAGTCAGCCGATAACGGAATCCACCAACCTCGTAGATAATAACGGAAGTACCGGTGCTACCTACACAGTTCGTACTGTTATCAATGGTTCTGAGGGCGAGCCTTCTGAGCCGGCAGGAGTTTGGACTCGGAATTACCTCTCAATTCCTCTTAAGACTCCCGAAGGCTGTACCCCCAACGATGCATCCGTCGGTGACCTGGATGGTGACGGTGAGTATGAGATTGTATTACACCAGGCTCCGAGAGGCCGTGATAACGCACGAAGCGGAATGACGGATGAACCCATATTTGAAGCCTACAAGCTGGATGGTACTTTCCTATGGAGGATTAATTTAGGAAAGAATATTCGTGAAGGCGCTCACTATACTCAATTTTTGGTATATGACCTTGATGGTGACGGTAAAGCTGAGTTTGCCTGTAAAACAGCGGATGGGACTATCGATGGAAAAGGCAAAGTCATCGGCGATGCCAATGCGGATTACCGCAATTCGAGGGGCTACATCCTGGATGGACCGGAGTTTCTCACCATATTTGATGGCTGGACCGGTGCCGAACTTGCCACAACTGATTTTATACCACCCAGAGGCAACATTTCTGACTGGGGAGATGACACTGGAAACAGGGTGGACCGTTTCCTTGCGTGCATCGCGTATATTGACGGCCAAAGGCCGAGCCTCATTATGTGTCGCGGTTACTATACAAGGGCGGTGCTGACAGCCTGGAATTTCAGAGATGGCAAACTGACAAGAGTATGGGCCTTTGATAGTGATGATGGCACTCCGGGGAACAGAGATTATAGAGGACAGGGAAATCATAATCTCAGCGTCGGTGATATCGACAGCGATGGTAAAGATGAAATTGTATATGGAGCATGTGCAATTGACGATGATGGAACCGGACTCTATACGACAGGTTTAGGGCATGGAGATGCCATGCACCTGTCCGATATAGACCCGGACAGGCCGGGCCTGGAGGTTTTTGCCATCCATGAAAGGCCAAGTCACCCGCATGGTGCAAACCTTCGTGACGCCGAAACCGGAAAAGTAATATGGGGGTTAAAATTACGAGACCCGGGAAGGGGACTGGCTATGGATATCGACCCCCGTCATAAAGGATACGAATGCTGGGCTAACAGTTCGGACGGCCTGTACAACTGCAAAGGCGAAAAGATTTCTGATGCCAAGCCCAGGTCGTGTAATATGGGTATCTGGTGGGACGGCGATGTGCTTCGTGAAATCCTTGATGGCAGCCGACCCCGCAGGAGAACAGGTGGAAAAGGAGGTGCTTTCATTGATAAGTGGGATTATGCCAGCGGCACAGTAATCCGCTTGCTTAATGGTGGTGACTATGATTGCCTCACGAACAATGGGTCCAAAGCAAATCCTTGTCTCTATGCAGATATTTTAGGCGACTGGAGAGAGGAAGTAATTTGGAGAACGAGGGATGGCAGGGAGCTGCGTATCTTTACTACAACAATACTCACAGACCGCCGTTTCTATACCTTTATGCATGACCCTATATACAGGCTGAGCGTGGCTTGGCAGAATGTAGCCTATAATCAGCCTACTCAAACCGGTTTTTATATGGGCGACGGTATGGCAGCACCGCTCCGTCCTTCGATAACAACACCAGCTCATCGAAATCCTGATAAGTAAAGAGTCATACGAATACATGCCGCGCGTCCTTGTGTAGACAAACGGCACAATCCCGCTGGGAGGTTGTAATTTTTCTCTCACCTCTGAGCTTAACTCAGCCGAATCCGACAACGCATTCTGATATTTGAGCGACTGCTGACTAAAAAAGCCGCGTCATACCATGAGAAAGCCACAGATGCAAGAAAAGCTTATTCCCTTAACGGACATAAGCACCTGGGGTGAAAGTACGATTTGTACTGAGTTCTCCGAAGGATAGCAGCCTCAAGCGCAGCTTGGGGATGGCTCGCTGCTCTTTATATAAAGCGCATCTTTTAATTACAATTGGTATAAGATCAGAGGTATATTGAATTTAACTTTGTGTCGCTTTTTGCAGAAGCTCATATACCCACTCTTCGAAAAATAGAGGGTAAAGATGTAGTTTTTCGCTTGCCAGTCTAATTCCTTCCTTGGACAGCCAGGCCTTTATTTGTTTTTTATGGTGGGGAAATTGTTCCGCTATCCTTTTTTTGTACAAATCTCTTAGCTTTCTCAGTCTTTTTTCGCCAACCTCATCAGTCTTGCCGGTTGCTCTAAAATAGCGCCTTACCTTATCTATTCTTATATCTTGGTCCTTCTTAAAAAATGGGACAAGCCTTCTTGGGATTTTATCTGGAAGCACGAATGCATTTTCTATTCCTGCACGCTCGATTTCGTCACGTTCGTAATGAAGAAAGGGGTCATAAAAAAATACCGCAGGATGAAAATCTGTCCTGTGAGTGGCCAGATGTGGTATAAAAACATCCAGTGTCTTTCCCGCATGAAATAAATCCCATGGACCGTCACCTATTAATATAATATAGCATAATTTATTTAAATCTCTCCGATTATAACCGATTACTTTATTATAAGCTCTTTGAAGCTTGGGCAACGTTGCTCTCCGCACATCAATTATCAGTAATTTTGAGGATACTGTATCTCGTGCCATGCTGTCAATTTCTTTAACGGTTTCTTTTATCTCTTTTTCTCGAGGTTTAATCAATTGATAGTGTTTCATTCTCACGTCGTGACGTATCCTTTCGTAAACATCAGTGGCCAGGATGTGGTCCAGAGTGAGGATATGTATATTATCTTTTCTTCCGGGGTGACTTAATATATCTAATGCTGTGTCTTTGAGATGGTATTTATCTTCCAATGTCTTCGGCCTCCCGTTATTTTACGTTTGCGACTCCCTTCAGACCGGCTGAAAAACTGCTGCTTAAATTCCAAAGCCGACCGGCCAAAAGCCACCAAAAATCTTGATATACAATCAAAAAGGGAGACTCAGGCGGACTTCACAAATCTTATCATCACCACCACGTCTCCCTGTTGCTTAGCACCCTTAACTTTATTTATTGATTCTTATGGTAGGACCTTATATCTGTACTCACAACTGAGATATTCTGAAAAATATAGCTATGCAAGTCAACCAAATTATGACTATATCGAAAACTTGGTATGTTTCACATCGGTCTTAGGGTTTATGGATTGATAGTCCCGGGTGAAGGAGCAGATGCGGTCCAGTTGTCAGGATCATTGCCGTAATCGGCGCCTCTCTTGCGCGTAAGTGATTTGCCTCCGCCGTCCGCTTCGCTCGGCCAGAGGTCAACGCCGCCGGGACAATCCTCCGGATGAGAACCATCACTGTAACTGACCCTGTCAACACGAATGTAATAACGTGTCCCAAACTCGTCCACGTCACCGGGCATCGAAAGCTCCAGCCTCTCACCGGCGTTGTTCAAGCTGCCACTGTAAGGGCCGAGAATCTTCTCAACCGCGACAGCCGGATACCGCCAGACAAACGCCTCCGGCTCCTTGACCACTAACAAATATCCGCCGGCTGGTATAGTGACAGGCGCATCGTCCGGGAATGTAAAGTTAATACCATCGGTGAACTTCCACGGCTGAGCTTTGTCATAATCATACAAGGTCACCGGCTCGGCGCTGATATTGTACAGCTCGATGTATTCATACTGGTCATTAGTATATGAACCTCCGTCAGGCCAGGACGGATTGTACATAATCTCGTTGATGACTATAGGGCCGACCTTCGGATAAGCATTTGCGGAACCTGGCGTATTCTCAGACATCGGAACAAAGTTGTAATTGCCGGTGCTGGGCTTGTAGTAACGGCCAAACGATACGCCGGTCTCCGAAGCGCCGAAATCCTCGACCTGTCGATAGCCGGTTAAAACACCACCTTCCGCTGAGCTTAGATATATCTGTTCGCCGTTCTCACTCAAAGCAAATGGCTGATAACAACCCGCGTCACCCGGATTATTGAAATGCAGGTCTTCATAAAAAACAATATATCCATACGGAGCAATCCTTGTCCCGGCAGCAATCCGGTATTTGGTCGGATTGGAACTGCTGTCACTGAGGAACCAGCCGCCAACGTCTAT
>JABAOH010002208.1_pt1 | contig 70857 bp, 81 predicted proteins | sample 7062181 | NCBI WGS metagenome assembly JABAOH01 (sample SAMN14538630, study PRJNA623070) | marine sediment metagenome | biome: marine biome [ENVO:00000428]; feature: marine pelagic biome [ENVO:01000023]; material: deep marine sediment [ENVO:00002113]; isolation source: pool of 5 deep marine... | reverse complement strand
AAATTGGAAATCAATGGCCAATCAGACTTTACTGGGCAGTGATGCCAAGAAACATCACTAAAATAATTGAGGGAGCAATTAAAGAGAAGCTTAATACACCTAAGCCTGAATTTTGCCTTTCATTCTTTCGTCTTGGATTCGCTGGATTCAAAGCATTACAAAAAAGATATCTAGCCTTTACCTGTCATAAATCCCAGTTTGCCATGTTTCGCCCAAAAATGGGAATTCCTTTTTGGCTGGCTAATCTCATTATGCATCGAGATTATTTCTATTGGAAGAAAATCTAAAAAAACAGCTTCAGCCACCTCTTCCAATTGGGCAATTCAGGAGCAGAAGGGGAACTAATTTCTCCGGTTTCACCAACATTGGGGGGTAAAATCACTAACATTTCTCCTGGCTTGCCCAGATTGAGTCTATTTCTTGCTTCTTGTTCAATAAACTCCTCGGATTGATAATATTCTTTTTTTTCCAATAACTCTTGGTGTTCTTTTTCCAGCTTTTCAAGGCGCTGTTGAGCTAATTTTACCTGGTCCCCAGCCTTAAGAAGACGATAAATATTCCTAGAAAGGCTAATTATAAGCCCAATTCCAATGATGACAACAACTATCTTGATGAGGCGATTAACCTTCATTTTCCTAGTTGACACTCCTTCCTATAGGTGTTATTATGGGATTGATAATTCCAATCATGGCTGACGATAAATCGCTAACAACTGCCCACAAAAATTTTATTGATTACCTCAAAAACAGTGGCAAAGCTACATCCACCATTTTAGCATATGGGGCGGACATCGGGCAGTTCGTTGACTTCCTTAGCAAAAAACAAATTACTCAAATTACCTCCGTTTCTCAAGAAATGATAGAGGAGTTTAAGGACTACCTCGATAAACAAAAATACACGAAAAAATCAGTTTCCCGAAAACTTAACTCTTTAAAAACCTTTTTCCGCTACTTCAAAGAAAAAGGCCTTATTGACCAAGACCCAGCTGCTTCGGTTGAACATCCCAAATACGAAATTCAACCGCCGCGGGTTCTCACCAAAATGGAATATCGGGCTCTACGAGATGCCTGCCGAGATGACCCCAGAATGGCGGCGATTATTGAAATTTTTCTTCAAACCGGTTTGCGAATTGGCGAACTCGCCAGATTGGAACTTGATGATATCGGTGAAAGGGAAATTCGTGTCCGGTCTTATGAATCCCATCCCGAAAGAACCGTTCCTCTTAATCAGCCTGCTAAAAGAGCTCTTGATCGTTACTTTGAAGTCCGACCAAAAACCAAGAGTCGGGCGGTTTTTGTTACTAAAACTGGCCGTCCTGTTTTAGTTAGGAACATTCGAGCTTCAATTAGTCGCTACTTCCGAATTGCGGGAATTAAAAAGGCAACGGTTAATGATTTACGCCATACCTTTATTGTTCACCAACTCACTTCCGGCACTTCGGTTACCACGGTTCAGCGCTTAGTGGGTCACAAGCGTCTTTCAACAACGGAAAAATATTTGGATTTAATTGGCGAAAAGGCAGAAGAAAAAGTAAAGTTGGAAGAGTTATAAATCGAACTAAATCTAAATACAAAAAGGCCGCCAAGATGGCGGTTTTTTAGTGGGCCCGGAAGGAGTTGAACCTTCGTCTGGTCTTTATAAGAAACCTGTTCTTACCGTTGAACTACAGGCCCCGATTTAGCCTTCTTATTATATCATTTCCCCATAGTAATCAGCAATTGCTTTGATCCCCATTAAAATCCGTTCTTTTAACCTAGTATCGTGCACTAATAAACCACACGTTCCATGGCCAAACCCTCTATGATCAATGTCTGCTTTTTTACTTTTTTTGATATATGGCTTATTAAATCTCGAGAGAGGAATTTTTAATTCATTGCTCCAAAACTTCATCTCTTCCTTAACATCCATATCACTATACAGATGAAGATAGACTCTAATTTTTTTTTCAGGTATTTCGAGTGCCTCAATTAACCAATGTAATATAAATTTCATCACTTGTGGATCAGTATTATTTAAACTAACAGTGTGGCGAATAGCTTTCCCTCCTTCTCCCCAGTAAAGAAAAAGTCCAGCAATGAAAAATTCTCTTTTAGAAAGAGGTAACCATTTTCGCTTTTCTTCTCTACAGTATCTCCTCAATCTTTCTTCTCGCTTCTTTCTCATAGTTTTTCTATATTTTTCTATCCTTGTCTCGTTCTGACCCCGAAGCTCGTCAATTCTTTTTTTACTCAATGGGTAATCTCTCAGCCAATAACTTAAAGTGCTCTTGCTAACACCAAGTGTTTTTTTTATTTGACTATAGCTCATTTTTTTCTTTAGCCTGAGTTCTAAAGCCTTTTGTCTGTCTTTAACTCTAGCCATAATGAACCATTGAAAACTAATTTAGAGATAATAATTCAATTGTACTGATTTATGGAGGAAAAGGCAAATTTTGAAGCTAAAGTCGAGCCCTTTGAGCAACGTCCGACTCGACAATTTCCTTGTCTTTTCCGTATTTCAAACGCGAGAGTTGCTTAATCATCTCTGCCACTTTGGGGTTGGCTTGTTTTTGCTGGACCTTAATGTTTTTGGTTAAGTCCATTGAAAAAGCGGGTATTGGTTCATTCTTAACAATCGTCTTGATATAAACATGGAAACGATCAATATTAAGCAAATCATCTTCAGCAAAAGTGGGTTGGAATTCGCGTTGCAAATAATTCGCGTCGGTTACCCCTACCCGAAAAGCAATTATTGTTCCCACATTACCGAAAATGGCGTTCTTTACCTCATCCTCCATTTGACCAATAAACTGATTAGCGACCGTCAAATTTAGTTTGAATTTTCTTGCCTCAGAAAGAATCTGGGCAAAATCAGGGGTAGCAAAATTCTGAAACTCGTCAACATAAAGATAAAAATCTCGTCGCTTTTCAGCTGGAATATCAGCCCGACTCATGGCAGCAATTAAAATTCTTGGCACCAAAACCAAACCCAAGAAATTCGAATTCTCCTCCCCTATTTTTCCCTTGGCCAAATTAATAATCAAAATCTTACCCTCATCCATGATTTTCCGGAAATCAAAAGAAGATTTTGACTGACCAATGATGTTTCGCATCATCTTGTTCGTTACAAAACGACCAAATTTGGAAACAATATAATCCAAAACTTCTGATTTATGGAAGTCAGCGGTCCGAGCAATTTGGTCTGTCCAATAACGCTTAACAATCGGGTCTTTTACTTTGGGTAATAGTTCTTGAACAAACTTGGGGTCTTGTAAACAGCGCATCACTTCCACAAAAGTATTACCCGATTCACTCATTACCGTGAGCATCGCGTTTCTTATCGCGTGCTCAAATCGGGGGCCAATAATGCCGGTTTTATAGGGATCATAGAGTTTGTACATTAAGTTAATAATTGAAGAAGTAATAAAATGCTGTTGTTCTTCGGTCTGAGCCTCGAGCATATTCAAGCCCATGGGGCGTTCGGTATCTGAAGGATCAAAATAAATCACCTCTTCGGCTCTTTCGGGCGGGATATAAGCCAGTAAATCTTCAGCCAAATCATGGGGGTCAATCAAACAAACTCCTTTACCAGCTCGAATATCTTGGAGAATCATGTCTCGCAAAATTTCGGTTTTGCCTGTACCAGTTTTACCAATAATATAAATGTGGCGACGACGGTCATCATCACTAACATAAACTGGCCGGCTCAGTCCTCTATACGTACTCTTACCTAAATAAAGTCCTTTTTTAGGCACCTCAGCAGGAGCGGGTGCCCGCTTAGCATAAAGCCAATAAATGTGGGGTGTTTCTACTTGTTTATTGGGAAAATGATAAATGGTGGCGATTTCCTCAGAATTAAGAATTGTTTGTTTGCCCAAAAGACGAAAAATTGGTTGATAGCGATAAATAAAATCAATCATGAAGCCCTTTTTGAACCAAATTTTCTTGGTTTTCAAACCGTTGAGGTCAGAATTATATTGAGAAAAAGCTGATTTGATATTACTCAGATGAGAGTCGGCTTCTTCTTGGGTCGGCGCAGAAACAACGATTCGAATAGTAGCAGCAAACCCTGGTTTAGAACACTTATTCTCAACTGCCTCTAAGGTCTTCGGGTCAACCTTGAATTTTGCTTTCTCAGGGTCAGCCTCTGCTTTTTTAGTGGCACTGATATAACCTCTGCCCTGTCCCCGCCATTTATTATCTGCCGGAGAAATTAAAATTTGAATGGCGGCTCCCTCATCTTTACCCATTTTAGCTAGAGCGGCGGTGGTGGCAGACAAAGGATCGGTGGGCAAATCTTTGTAAACCTTGATGGGGAAATAAGAAGCACCTCTCATCCCCAATTCGGTAAAAGCAATCTTTCCTTTCTCAGAAAAAATATTGTATTCCTGAACCTGGGTAATTTCCGCATCAGGATAAGCACCATGAATTTGCTTCTCCACCATGTCTTGAAATTTCTCAGGAACAGACACATAAAAACGAATGTCTTCGTGCTTGGCAACGATTTCAAAAGACAAGTGAGGTTGGGTCTTGAAAAACTGAAACCAGCCGCCTTTTTTAATTGAATGAAGAGAGGCGAACATCTGCTCAGCAGCATCAATCTTAATCTCATTGTCAGCGGGCAAAGCGATTTGGAGAAGAACATAAGACAAAGACTGTTCTTCTCGACGGGAGTGGCGAAGAAAAAGTATCAAACCATAAAAAAGTCCCAACAAGGCCAGTAAAATAAAGCCAATGGCGACTAGAATAAAAAGAAAGTAGCTCGCTTGTGAGAACAATTCAGCTAAAGGACCCGTCATTTCTTTGCTCCCTGATAAATGAATTTCCCTTGGGTAATTTTAACTAAACGCCGGCACCATTCTGCTAACCAACGGAGTGAGTCAACAATTTTGTAATGCAAACCCCGTTTTATCTCTGCTTCGGTTAAGGGCAGCTTAATCACCACTTTCCTTGGGGTAATGTCATCAGCCACTACTTGACCCTGGTCATCAGTAATGGGCTGGGGCAAATCTATTTCCGTGGCTGTTTCTACTTTGGTAATATAGTCTTTAACCTCAGGCTTAATTTCTCCTTCTTTTCTTTCAACAATCGGGATTTTTTCTCTTTCGGAGACTAAAGTTTTTTTTGGTTCGGGCAGAGCCATACTGGAATTATTATAGTATATGGAATGTTTGAATTAAAGAAGGATAATTAAGCTATTTATCACCAATATATTTAAATCTCGGTATTTTCTTGTTACCAATCTTAACCTCTTCAAAAAACATTTCTTTTGGTCTCACCCACAAAGTTCCTTTTGGAAACTTACTTTTATAAAGCTGTTGATAAACCACCAACTTTTCCAATGTCTCGCTGTGCCTTGCTAGTCCTATCACTTCATACATCTTTCCTTTGTAGTGCTTATATTTACCTAGCTTAATACTCTCCATATTATTCCTTTCTTAATTCTACTTTAGAATAATATCTTTTGACCACTTTTAAAAAATCTTCTAATTTCTCTTTTTTATAAGGCTTTTTCTTTTCAAACTTAGGATCAAGGCAATTTTTCGGTTGAAAACCTTGCCAAAACCAAGGTATTTTCTTTTTACCAACTGTTTTTTTTAACTGTTTTGCTTCTAAAACCAGTGTCTTTTTATCGTGAATCCCTGGCACAATCGTTGTTCGTAATTCAAAAGGAATTTTGGATTTTAAAAGAATTCCAATTGTCTCAATAATTATCGCTGGATCAAACTTCTTTTTTCCTATTGCTACCGCATAACTCTTATCCAGCGGTGCCTTAATATCCAAAGTCACGTAGTCAAACAAGTTTTTCTTTAAAAACTTTTGAAGCGTTGAAGGCGAAGCGCCATTAGTATGAAGTTTAATTTCAAAGCCCAATTTTTTAATCTTGCCGATAAACTTTTCTAATTCCGAATGGAGAATCGGCTCTCCTCCGGTAATAACAACACCATCCACCCATTTTTTTCTTTTCTCCAAATCAGTTAAAATTTTCTTTTCCGGAATACGAGGCAATTTCCTAGGATTCAAAACCAAATCGCGATTATAACAAAAAGGACAACGAAAATTGCAACCAGGAACAAAAACAACCGCCACAATCTTTCCTGGCCATTCAATCAAAGATGTAGGAAGATACCCAGCAATTTCCATGAAGCTAATGTTTAACTACTTTTTAGCATCAGCTGCCGAAAATATGGCTCTGTTATTTGGTCTTTAACAGAAAGGCCCAGTTTCTTTCGACAGAGACTCAGTGCTTCTTTAAATTTTTTGAGGTCTTTTTTATCACAATAAGCGAACATCTCTAAAAAAATTTTACTGGGAATTCTCTCGAGCTTATCAACTCTTAAAAAAATCTTTTTTCTTTTAATTTTAACCTCATGACTCTCAGACGTCTTTTCCAGTACCGTCCCAATTACTGCCCGCAGCAGTTGCAAAAGTCTCATAAGATTTTCCGCTCCTTCTTGATTTTTATCCAAATCAAATTCAACTGCTTCTCTTACTTCTGCTTTTCCTTGATATTCAAAAGTCCTTAACATCAATTCTCGCCGTTTCTCGTTTTTATCAAAGCTAGTATGTTCTCTTAACCTAATAAATACTCCCCGGTCAACAAATTTATCCCCATATGGTTGTAAAATAAGGTCTTTTTCAAAATATTTTTCTTTAAAGACGGGTTTAAGCTCGGCTATTTTATCTCTTAATTCTTTTTCTTTTTTTATGGGAAACTGATATTTTTCTTGGATCATCGTTTTACCAAAGTACTCGGGAAAAGGTCTTTTTTGAGAGTAAGCCAATTTCTGGGCTTGAGCAACAGCTCCTAAAAAATTTTCTTCGGTGGAGGAAACTTTCGCCCTCCACCCAGCGAGTTCTTTTCCATCATCACTAACCAAAATCATGCTTGGCGTAGAATAAACGTTATAAAAACTTGCCTCAGCCAAACCATCAGCATTGGTCACATCCCAAAACTCAACCACTAAATGCTTTTTAACTTTATTGCCTAGTTGCTTGGCAGCAGGGCATTGATAGCATCCTGGTTGAGTAAAAACCTTAAGAATCATCTAAGGCTCCCTTATTTTTATACCTCTCCCCTAATTCCTGAATTTTTCCTTTATTCCAGCGGCTAGTTAAACTAAAAAACCCTGAAACCCGAGTCATGTGGTCAACATCCGAGCTTTTACAGGAAGGGCATTTTGCTTTCAGGCCGCGGGAAGTTTTTTTGCAGGCTCCACACAAAGTGAATTCTGGAGAGAAGGCAATCAGCTGGCTTTGGGTATTTTCCCAGGTTTTTTTAACGAAATTGGCAATAGACTTTGTTGAAGGATTTTGCTCCCCAATCCAAACATGGGTCATTGCTCCTGCATCAATTAAAGGATGAAAAAGCCCTTCGCGCGTCACTCTTTCAATTGGATCCATTGAAACACTCACATTCATCTGGCTCGAATTGGTGTAATAAACCGCTCCTGTTTTTTGATTACCTTGAACCACTCGCGGGGTCTGTTTTGGAAACCACTGCATGTCCAACTTGGCTAATCGATAGGAAACACCCTCTGCTGGTGTTTGTTCAAGACAAACCCTAATCTTCAGCTTTTTACTTTGCTTTTTGGCATAAAGGTTCATAAAAGAAATAACCCGCAAACCAAATTTCAAGGCTTCATCTGACTCGTGAAGCTCCTTGCCGGTATGGTGCTGAACCATTTCATTTAAAGCATAGATCGTGGTTAATTCAACCGAGCGGTTAAATCGATAAAAAGGATAAGGATCACCTTTATGGCGAACGCATAAAGCCGCTAAAGGACCTCTGTTTCCCAAATCTAAAATCTTTTTTATGAATTTTCTCTTTTGTAAATGAGCCTGGCCAATCAAATCCATTCTTTTCTTAAGAAGAGAAAAGAGCTTGTTCTCATTACGATTTGCCTCATAAGCAATTCTGGGAAGATTAACCGTTACCCAGCTGGTAGCGCTATGCCTCATTAACTCTGGTTTCTTAGTTTCTGCCAGGTCATGCTTATCTAATTTAAAAGAAAGCCGACAACATTGGGCAATTCTAACGCTACTTCCCCGGTCAAAAAAGAATTCGGTATTGCCTCTCTCGGCTGCCACTTTAGCCGCTAATTCCAACAATTCCTCGTGGCCCGGAGTTTGCCAAAATTTTTCCGTCATATGAAAGTTTGGTTTTGGCCAAAAAAATGGCCTTCCAGAACCATCACCTTTAAGGTATTCTTCAAATAAAGCAATCAAAAATCGCTGGCTTTCCTTTTCATAATCCCCATAGGTTTTACCAGTATATTTTCCACCAGGCCCCATTGCTGGTGTTTTTTGGTAATGAGGCGGCACTTCCCAGTAAAGATTAATATCTGAAAAAACTGGTTGGCTGCCTTTAGCCACGTTTTGGTTGTTAAACTCAAAAATCATCATCTGGGCGAGTTGTTTAATATCTTTGTCTGAGAGTCCTTTTAAAAATGGGGCAAGAAACATGTTGACTGCTTCATAGCCGATGGCACCAGAAAAATGAATTTGAAGCATTGCCGCAAATCTAATTAGCTGGAGAATAAAAACATCAGGGTGTTTGGCAGGCTTAGCAAGAGAAAATGAGGCCGGGGGAACTAAGCCATATTTTTTAACGTATTCAGGAGATTGCCCACTACAATAAGGGCGGTCAGGAAAATCAAGCTTGTGAAGATGAATATCTCCTTTAAGGTGGGCTTCAATAACTTTGGGTGAATGAACTTCACATAAAGCATAATCTTTTTTTATTTCCTGAGCCAAAGTAAGATTGGTTGTATCCGGTGTGTGGGGGTTGTTGGAACTCATTGCCTCATCTTGAAGAAGCATGATATTGCCGACATCATAAAGAGGTACTCCCAAACGCTGGTATTTCTTGTGCTCCTGCTCCATCCCTCGACGAAGCAACTCTACATTAACAAGCTCTCGAATTAAAGAAGCGGTTAGCGTCTCAAGTTTCATCCTTTTAATTTGGCGCTCAACCTTATTAGCCACATCTTGAGCTACCCTTTTTTTAATCCCCACTTCCCGAGTTAGAGATTTAACAATTGCCTTTTTGTTCCACTTGCCTAATTCATCCTCACTTGTTCTCACTCTTAAAGTCCGGTCGGCAATCTCGTCTTTTATTTTTTGAAGGTCAGATTTAATCATCTTATTTTTCCTATTTTATCAATGTTAGCAACCCCTAACTTTAATTACCAAAATACACTTAAGTAATCCTCAGAAAAGGGTGGCTTGATTCTGTAAGATAAAAACTTACTGCCCTATTATTCCCATTACCCTTTGATGCCCCGTGCGAGCATATTGAAGGGCATTGTCATATACAGGTCTTAATTCGTTAGTAATTTTTTCCTCAAACCCCAACATCACCTCTTCGTGTTTAAGAGTGGCTTTGGATAACGTTTCTAAAAAGGCCGTTGTTTCTTTTCCTGCCTGATGAGCTACCCTTTCTTGATCAATCGCTTTTTCTAAATATTTTTCCGCTTTGGTTAAAGTAGACACCCCTAAATCAAGTTTATTTCCTTCGATTAAAGCTTTTGCCGCTCCCACGCGCTTGTCAGCGAACAAAAGATAAAGTTCGGCCTTTTTAAGCGGGTCGGTAGTAAAAAAAATTAAAATTCTGTCTCGAATCATTTTTAAAGGATAAAGCAAGTGATCAGGAAGAATTCCGGGATAAGGTAAAAAATAATCTACTTCTTTTTTTGCTGACTCAGTTGCCTGCCCTGAAACTGACTCGGTTGCCTCCTCTTCAGTAACCACCTCTAATTTATAACTTTCACTCTCCGACTGGGCAACGGTTTGCCAAACCGATGCTCCAAAAACACCTGCCACAAAAACCAATAAAGCCATTACCAAAGTTACATTTCTTAATACTCTCATCTTTCACCCCCTTTCTGGATACTCCTTAGTTAAACTATTATACCAAATCAACTCTCAGCACAAATTCTTGACATTTAACACTTAACCCTCATATGATTAAACCAGATGCGTCAATATTTTACAACCAAAAATATTCCAGCAATCGTTAGTCTTTTTGCTTTTCTTCTTGCTCTTCCTGCCACAATTTTTCTCGTTCAGCAAAAACAATTTTATATTGGAAAAGCAGCTGAAAATGCCAGTTTAACTTTAGCTGCCCCTAAAATTGTTGGCCCAGGACAAAAATTTACTGTAGAAATAAAGCTTGATACTGGCAACCGGTCAATTCCTACTACTGGTACTGATGTCATCTTAGAATATGATTCGTCTCCTTCTCTTTCAGAATCAGCCTTAATTGAGCCTTTAAAAATCACCCCAGGCAACACTTATGATACCTATCCTATCCAAGAAATTGACACAGAAAGCCAAACAATTAGAATCTCGGGTTCTGCTTCAAGTTTAAACAAGTATTTTACTGGTGCTGGTACTTTTGCTTCCATCGAATTTCAGGCCCTTCAAGTTGGCTCAGCCAACCTCCGCTTCGTTTGGAGGGAAGGAGCTACTAACGAAACCAATATAGTTGGTCTTGTTGAAGGCCAACCTCAAGAAAGGCTAACTTCCCAACCTGCTATGATCTACATAGACATCACTGAGCAAACTCTAAGTTGGGTTAATATGCATACCAACTGCCAACTTGATAAGATTCTTGATGGTGATATTTGTGACTTCTCTGCTCTTGCCTACACTGCCAACAACCAACCCATTTGGTCAGGTGTCAGATATGAATGGGGTATTTCGTCCGACAACTCAATTGGCACTCTTTCTCAAGTTTACGGAAATATGACCCAATTTAAGGCGCAAAACCCAGGTGAAGGCGATGTTTATGTCATAGCCAAACAAGGTGACCTCATGGAAGCAGCTGGGAGACATTTAACTGTTATTCCTCGTCCCCCTATTACCCCTTCACCTTTGCCTTCACCCTCTCCACCACCAACTTGTCAACCCGAGACTCTAAATGTTCCTTTCAATAAGGGAACTAGCGGAACAACGACTGTCAATTATTATCAAGACTGCCTTACCATTGGGATCACCGGAGTTGGTCAAGCTTCAGGAAAAGAGTGGAGCGATGCTTTCTATGTTTATACCGACAGCCAAGGTAACCCTCTGCCAAACCCGATTCATTATACCCTCAAGTATAATTGGACCCTTTGGATAAATGGACGGTCAGCGGAATACCTTATTCCCAATCAAGAAATTCCACCCTACAACTCCAACCATACTTATAATTTTACTGTTTGTCTGCCTGAACAAACTAAATTGATCTTTGGAGTGGGTGATATTTGGACTGTAGATAATACTGGCGCTTACACTATTCTTACTTGTGGTCCCATATCTCCCCCAACAAAGTTTGGATGTTGGAAAGAATGTAGTGCTGATGATGATTGTTTTGAAGACCTCAATTGTCTAAAAGTCGATGGAGTTAACCGTTGTGCTAACCCTGATTGTCCGGAAGAAAAAAATTGTATTTGTCCCCTTCCTCCCCAAACTCCAATTCCCACTCCGCTACCTTCACCTTACCCCAGTCCCTCACCAACTGCTTCACCAACAGCTTCCCCCACACCAACTCCTCCTGCTCTACTTAACTTTTCTCTTTTCCTTGAAGGACGAGGTCCAATTGGCTTTGCCACTAATGTAACTATTTATGGCTCTTACACGATTGACGTGGTTCATGCCTTTCATCCTCTAGGTTCAACCCAAACAGACATTACGGGAAGTGGAACACTCGCTCTTGGCAATGAACATATTGGTAGGACCTACAAGCTCTTTGCCCGAACCCCTAGTCATTTAAGAAAAGCGTCATTTTCCGCCATTACCATTCAGGAAGGCAGCAATTACGTTGAATTCGGCAATCTTATTCCTGGCGACCTTTTTATTCCCCTTGGTGGAAACGAACAGGATAACCTTATTAATAACTTCGACGTTGCTGAACTTTTCCAAAAATGGGGACCAACCGGAACTCCCTTTCCACCAGCTCCGGCTGACCTTAATGGTGACGGAGCAGTTAATACCTGGGATTTAAAGCTTGTTTTCGATAATTTTGGTCGGAGTGGCGATAATCCTTAATATGAGAAAGTTTTTACTCGTTTTAGGGTTAGTTATTCTTTTTTTGTTTTCCAACCAAGAAATTTTGGCTGCTTCTCTTAATCTTTCCTCTTCTAATTCCACACCACAGGTTGGCGAAGAGTTTTGGGTTGAGGTCTACCTTGATACCCAAAACCAAGCAACTTTAGGAACAGACGTTATCTTAATTTTTGATCCTCAATTTTTTGAAGCAAAGGAAATCCAAGAAGGAGTCATTTATCCTTCCTATCCAGGCAAAAAAATTGATAATGAGCAAGGGAAAATTTTCCTTTCTGGGGTAGCTAACTACGGTGCGCCTGTCTCCATCTCAGGTGTTTTGGGAAAAATCAAATTTATGCCTAAAAAACAGGGAAAAGGAGAAATTTCTTTTGCTTGGGAACCCGGAAGAACTGATCTTACTAACATCGTTCCTTATCAGGGAAGTGATAATCTGCTTAGTCAAGCACCTCAAACTCTAGGTCTTCAAATTGAAAAACAAACCTTAATAGGAAAAATAATTGAATTGATAAGGAGATTAATCCGCTCTCTTCCCTTCTAAATCAACCCTGACTTTTTTTAAACCTCGCAAAGCTCCGGTCATAAGTCTTTTCTATCTCAGGCGAGAAGCAACAAGCCGGCAATTCATCTCTGCTTAGATGATATTTTAAACAGTCACAGCATTTCCCTTTTCTTGGACAACCAGGATAGGTGCAGGGACATTCCTTTATATTTTCGTCAAGTTTACACTCCATCTCACCTAAATAAAACTATGGGCCAGCTCCAAAAAACGTGCAATAAAATCGCGGAAACAATATTTTCGCTTCTAGCAAAAACAAAAGCTGCACCAAACCCATAAACAAAAACAAAGAAAAGATACCCAAGCATAACCAGTGGGGTATAGCCCAGAACAAAAATGCCAATGGGTAAGTGAATCAGGGCAAAAAGAAAAGCAGAAAGAAAGTTAGCCAACCACTCGTTTTTCCAAATTCGCCACAAACGAGTAAAAATATAGCCACGAAAAACCGTTTCTTCAGAAAAAGCGGTAGCAAAAGAAAGCAAAACTAAACCTACTAAAGTCAAAGAAGAATAACCAGTTTCAGGCAAGTGCAGTCCTTGATATTTTAAAATGTTTGTTACCAACCCCTCGGCAGCAAAAATAATTCCCAAACCAATTCCCCAATAAAGAGCCGGAAAGAGATTTTTTTTAGTAAAACCCAGAGATGCAAATTTCCCTTTCTCAATTTTGCGAACCACCCAAAAAGTGGGTAAAAGCCAAATAAGTGGTTTAAGAATTAGCTCTTCCGCCCATTGAGGAAGAACTTCGGGAAAGTAACGATAAAGAGACCAAAAAGCAAAAATAAAACAAAAAAGAGAAAAAACGTGCTTGATAGAGAGTTGTTCGCGATGAAAGATTTTATCAAAAACTCTTTGGAATATCATTTTCTTACTTAAATTACACTGCGTTCTTCGAACTTGTATAATTGTCGCTTCGCTCCAATTATACTAACTCTGATGATATAATGTAAAGCCATGAAACAGGTTAAATCACGAATCTTGAGCTTCAAAAAAGCGATTGACCAAAGAATCAAAAGGCTGCCCATTAAAAGGAGCTACAAAAAATTCCTTTTGGCTAATTGGGCCTTGCTTCTTATCTTTCTCTTAATTGGTTTGTTTCTCTATTTCTTTATTTTTAAAGATTTACCTTTGCCGACTCGACTGGGATCGGAAATTCCCGCCTCAACTCTAATTTTTGACCGTCAAAACAACCTTCTCTACGAAATTTATACCGAAAAAAACCGGGTTCCTGTTAAGCTAGAAGAATTGCCTGAATATCTCAAGCATGCCACGATTGCCATTGAAGATAAAAACTTTTATAAGCACCGAGGATTTGCTTTTGAAGGAATCATTCGAGCGGCCACGAAAATCGTTTTTAAAAGAAAACTTGAAGGCGGTTCAACCATTACCCAGCAGCTCGTTAAAACCGCCCTTCTCTCACCAGAGCGGACTATTCGGAGAAAAATTAGAGAAGCACTGCTTGCAATGTTCACCGAAATTATTTATTCCAAAGACCAAATTTTGGAAATGTATCTTAACCAAGTCCCTTATGGTGGAACAGCGTATGGAATAGAAACCGCTGCTCAAACTTATTTTAATAAAAACGCTAAAGATTTAAGCCTGGCGGAAGCAGCGCTTTTAGCTGGTTTACCCGCTGCTCCCACTCGTTACTCCCCTTTTGGCACCCATCCCGAGGCCGCCAAAAACAGACAAGAGCTGGTTCTTAAGAGAATGACTGAAGATGGCTATATTACTGAAGAAGAAAGAAAAGCCGCAGAGGAAGAGGAATTAAATTTTGCTCCTCCCACAGTTGGCATTAAAGCCCCTCATCTTGTTCTCTATATTAAAGAACTTTTGGTGGAAAAATATGGTGAACCTTTGGTTGAACAGGGAGGTCTAAAAGTCACTACCACCCTTGACTTGGATATCCAAGAGCTCGCTCAAGAGGTAGTCGCCACCGAGGTAGCCGAATTAGAAGAAAGAAAGCTCAATATTCATAACGGAGCTGCCCTAGTCACTAATCCCAATACTGGAGAAATTTTAGCCATGGTGGGCTCCCATGACTATTTTGATGACGAACATGACGGCAAAGTCAACGTCACTCTTAGCCACCGCCAGCCAGGTTCAGCTATTAAACCAATTAACTACGCCCTTGGTTTAATGAAAGGAACAATCACTCCGGCCACGGTTATTAATGACGTTCCCACTTGTTTCTCTGTCCCTGGGCAAAAGCTATATTGTCCGGTTAACTATGACGGTCAATTCCATGGTCCGGCTCAAGCGCGCTTCGCTTTGGGCAGCTCTTACAATCTACCAGCAGTCAAAGTCTTGGCAATGAACGGTCTTGAAGATTTCATTGCCACTGCTTCGGCAATGGGTATTACCACTTTTAAAGACCCCTCTCAATACGGTCTCTCTCTTACTTTGGGTGGTGGTGAGGTAAGGATGATTGACATGGCCACGGCTTTTTCTGCTTTCTCTAATCTTGGTATTCGCCAAGATGTTTACGCAATTGAAAAAGTTGAAGACCGTTATGGGAAAGTTCTTTATCAAAAGGAGGAGCAAGAAGGAGAGCGAGTTCTGCCAATGGGAGTGGCTTATCTTATTTCCCATATTCTTTTGGATAATAATGCTCGCTCGGCTGCTTTTGGCACCAGCTCTTATTTAGTTATTAGAAACCATCCTGAAGTTTCGGTTAAAACAGGGACGACTAATGACAAGCGGGACAACTGGACAATTGGTTTTACTCCTTCCCGCTTGGTAGCGGTTTGGGTGGGCAATAATGATAATGAACCCATGAGTTATGTTGCTTCGGGCATCACCGGTGCCTCGCCAATTTGGAACCAAATCATGAGTTATGTTCTAAAAGATATGGAACAAGAATGGCCAATGAAACCAGAGGAGGTCGTTGGTGCTCAAGTCTGTGCTTTATCAGGAAAAGCACCTAATCCCGAGTCACCTTGCGAAACCCGGTTTGAATATTTTCTTAAAGGAACGGTTCCATCTGAAACCGAAAGTCTCAAAGCTTTTCTTGAAATCGATAAAACCACTGGTCAAATCGCTACTGATAAAACACCGCCTGAAAACAAAGAAGTTCAAGAACATCCGGTTATCTTTGACCCCCTTGGTGTTCCCTATTGCCTTGATTGTCCCTTTCCTACTGAAAGGGTAATTATTAGTCCCTACGCTCCTTCGCCAATAATTCAAACTCCCCCTTCACCTCAGCCTTAAAAAAATGTAAAATAAGAAACTAATGGCGGTACCGAGGACAGGCACCATTTATACCGCCAAGAAACTTCGGTTCAAGCGTTTATCTGCCTCGGGTTTTTTTGGCAAGATCAAAAAACCAAAAAACTTCTTTGGTTGGTTCGGTTTCATCCTTGAAATTGTTGGTCGTCCTTTCTTTTGGTTGCTTCTAACTTTTGCTTATCTTCTTTTTCTCCTTATTTCTTCAATTGGTCAACTTGTTTTTTCACTGATTAAGCAGATTGCCAAACTTCCTTATCAAGTCAAACCTTTTATCAAAACTCTCAACCAGTATCTTTCTAAATTAAAAGTCGCTCTTAAACCACCAAAAATCCGTTTACCAAAAATCAAACTACCCCGTCTCTATCTACCAAAGCCATCGAAAAAATGGCTTGTTTTCTTCTTCGCTGCCACTTTCCTTTTCATCATGGCCGTTCTCTTTTTTGTTTATATTCTTAAAGACCTCCCCCATCCTGAACGGCTCATCACTCGAGAACAAATCGTTTCCACTAAAATCTACGACCGTCACGGTAATCTTCTTTACAAAATCTATCGGAGTCAAAACCGAACCTTGGTTCCTTTAAGCGAAATTCCTCTTTCCCTAATTCAAGCAACGATTGCGATTGAGGACGCTGAATTTTATCGCCATTATGGCTTTTCTCCTAAGGGAATTGTTCGCTCTTTTCTTGCCAACCTTCGCTCAAAAAAGCTTTACGGAGGCTCAACCATTACCCAACAGTTGGTTAAAAATGCCCTTCTCACCCCAGAAAGAACCCTAAGACGAAAGGTAAAAGAAATCGTTCTTTCTCTTTGGGTAGAAGCTAAATTTTCTAAGGATGAAATTCTTCAAATGTATTTTAACGAAGTCGGCTACGGTGGAGCAGCCTATGGTGCCGAAGAAGCAGCTCAAATGTACTTTGGTAAATCGGTTAAAGAGCTTGATATTGCCGAATCAGCCCTGTTAGCAGGCTTACCTGCTTCACCAACGACTTTCTCCCCTTTTGGTGCTCACCCGGAAATGGCTAAATCTCGCCAACTAATTGTTCTTAAAAGAATGAAACAAGAGGGTTTTATTACTAAAGAAGAATATGAACAAGCTCGGGAACAAGAATTAAAATTCGCTCCCCAAAAAACCGATATCAAAGCCCCTCATTTTGTTATGTATGTTAAAGAGTTATTGGTGGAAGAATACGGTTTGAGACAAGTTGAAGAAGGTGGTTTAGAAGTAACTACTTCACTTGATTTAGAGATTCAGAATAAAACCCAAGAATTAGTTAGCAATGAAGTAAAAAAGCTTTGGCGGCTCCACATTACCAATGGCGCGGCTTTGGTAACCAATCCCCAGAATGGAGAAATTTTAGCCATGGTTGGCTCCCGCGATTATTTCGATTTAGAAAATGATGGGAACGTCAATGTGACTCTTAGACCTCGACAACCAGGTTCATCCATCAAGCCAGTCAATTATTCTATTGCTTTGGAAAATGGCTTCACTCCAGCAACAATTATTCCCGACACTCCCATTACTTATCAAACACCAGGCCAACCTCCTTACTCACCCAAAAATTATGACAACCGCTTCCATGGTAATATTCCTCTCCGGGTTGCTCTTGCTTCTTCCTATAATGTTCCAGCGGTTAAAGTCCTTTCCGCCTTTGGCGTTGATAGAATGGTAAAACGAGGACAGGAAATGGGAATCACCACTTGGGAAAACCCCTCAAGATTTGGCCTTTCTTTAACTCTGGGTGGGGGCGAGGTAAAAATGGTTGATATGGCAGTTGTTTACGGCACTCTTGTTAATATGGGCATGCGAGTTGATCTTCAGCCTATTCTCAAAGTCAAGAACTATAAAGGAGAGGTTCTCAAGCAAGATTTAAGACGACAAGATACTGAAACCAAAAGAGTTTTTTCTCCCCAAATTGCCTATCTTCTCACCAGTATTCTCTCGGACGAGGCTGCTCGAACACCCGCTTTTGGGGCTAATTCAATCCTCAATATTCCTGACCATTCCCATGTGGCTGTTAAAACCGGCACCACCCAAAATATGAGGGACAACTGGACAATTGGTTTCACCCAAGACTATCTCGTCGCCGTCTGGGTAGGCAACAACGACAACACCCCGATGAGCTATGTTGCTTCAGGCATCACCGGTGCTTCACCTATTTGGAACCAAATCATGACCCACCTCCTCAAAGACATCCCTGACAAAGAATTCCCCAAACCAGAAGAATTAAAACAAGTAGAAATCTGCTCCTTAACCGGCACCCTTCCCTGCGAAGGCTGCGGCGGCAAGCAAGAATTTTTCCTTCCCGGCACAGAACCCAAAGTCCACTGTCATCCAGAAAAAATAAAAGAAATTAGAGAGAGAAAAGAAAAGCCTACCCTTGACTCCCAATGATTCTTTTATGTTAAGATTGATTTGGTGAAGAAACCGAAACTTAGTGCATCCAAAGTCGCCTTAATTGCTTTGGTTGTCTCCACTTTTTTTGCTGTCTTTATCAAAAAAGGGGCGGGTCCGGATGATGCGACAAAAGCCCTTTTTGGAGCCACAACTTTCCTCTTCGGAATCTTTCTCGCCTTTTCAATCGCTGACAGTCGCTCGAGATTTAATAAAATAACCACCGCTCTTGAGTTGAATAGGGCTGTCTACCTCAACCTTTACCAATTCTCTGGCATTTTGGGATCAAAAACGCAAAAGGAAGTCCAAAAATTAATTGACAACCTTTTAATCGACACTCTGGACTATTTTTTGGTTGACTATAAACATTCCAGTAAATCTTTTCTCAAACTCTTCAAATACGTCATTAATCTTAAGCCTGAAGCCAAAAATGAACAAAGTGCCCACCTCTCGATGGTGAAGATTTTAATTGAAACTACAAAGAGTAGAAAACAGGTCGAGGCTTTGGTGAGAAGGTCAATGTTGAAATTTGAATGGGTCATCCTCTTCACCCTTTTAACTATAATTTTGTTCTGCCTTTTTTCTTTGAATAATGGCACTTTGATTTCCACAATTACCACCACCCTCCTTTCAACAGCAGCGATAACTTTAGTTTTTGTTCTCAGAGATCTTGATAATTTGCGCTGGAAAGAAGAATACGGAATCTGGGACCCGATTGGAGATTTATTCCGCGAGCTAGATCTCTTACCCTATTATCCTAAGACTGTTTTAGATATAGGCAGGATCAGATTGAAAAAGGGCCAAAAGGTAAGAATTGCCGAATACCCCAATCCCTATCCCGACATGACAGGGAAAAAAGTCAAAACCGTCGAGGTTTGAATTTTACTCATTCTCAATCTCAAAATCCCACACTGCCTGGGCAATCTGGGGAACCACTTCCAAAGCCTCCTTCTCCCGGGCATCCTTGGTCATAATTACCAAGACAAAAGGTTCTTCAGCAAAAATAATGCCTGCATCAGAATAAACTCCATCTAAAGTGCCAATTTTGTGCGCCACTCGAATCCCTTCAGGCACACCCTGGGGGAGGCGGTCTTCAAAATTAGTTTTGGTCAAAAAACGAAGTAACTCATCACAATGTTCCTGATTAATCAGTTCTCCTTTATAAAGCTTTCTAAAGAGTTCACCCACCTCCTCTGGGGTCATTTGCTCAACCAAAATTTCTCCAACTAATTGACGCATCACTTTAAAAGCAGTGTTATCTGAATAATGAGCCATGTACTCAATTAACTGGCGATAACTATATTTGGTTCCTGCTGATTTAGAGTAAAGAATTCCCGCCCCTTGAACCTTGTCTGCTTCTTTAAGCGCGTATTCTGTTTCTAAATCTAGTTTGTCTTGTTCAGCTTGCTGATAGGCAGCTATCATCACTGGCAATTTATTTAAAGAAGCAGCAGGAAAAACTTTCTTTTCATTTAAACCATAATCCTTTCCATCTTCAAGCCGGTAAACATAAACTCCATAGGTGCCAGAAAGATCCTGAGTCAATGCCTTAATCTGCTCTACAACTGGATCGGGATCAAAATATTTCTCAGGCAAACGGGAAATAATTCTTGGAGCCGTAATTCTTTCCCAAATCTTTGGGACTTCTGCCTGAAGATAAAAAAGCGTGCTTGCTAAAACGGTAATCACAAACAAAGCAATAACTGCCTTTCGGCCATCTCCACGCCTATCCTTTTTTTCCCTTTTTTTTACTGGCTTGACGCCGGGAAAGTGTTGTTGTTCAGCCTTTAAAACCATGTCAACAAGTAGTGTGAATTAGAACATTAACTCGTTTGCCTTGCTTAACCAAATCATTGTAACGCTTAACCACTTTAGGAGTAAGAACGGTTTGCAATTCGATTTCTTTTTCTTTTAGATTATCCTTAAAATCATCATCAATTCTAACAAGCCCACTCCAACCCGTGGCAATAAGAATCACCTCGGGATTACCAGAAATCAACTTTTCCTTTTCCCAATCCCCGATTCGGTGAGTCGTGCCAAAAAGCTCGTGTAACTTATCACTTTTTCTTTCAATTACCTCATTACCAACAATCAAAACCTGATGATAATCTCTGTCATCAACCTTGACTTTCCCCCAAGAAACTTTATCTATTTTAGGCATAAAAATAGACCTATATCTTTAACTTTAAACCTAATTTAAGTATAATATATTCACCAAAAGAAATAAAATGATAGTAGAAAGACCGAAAAAAAAGGTTGAATATTTAAAAAGAAAATTCTTCACAACAGAAGACTTGCTTGAACAAGAAGAGCCTGACGAAATCGCCCAAAGATTCTATATCGAAGAATTTCAAATTGAGCCTTTAATTTCCTTTTTCGAATTCCGATCGGATGAACGTCCCCGAGTAACTTTAGGCTATGGGGGTGGCTCAAATATTAATTTTTATCCTATCAGATACGAAAATTGGGAAGATCTCCACACCAAATTGAAAATGCACGGGGCTCAACACGTTTACTATGAAAAAAGATTTATTCGTTCGATCGAAGAAGATGAAGTTACTTCTGAAGACGATCTTCTGGCATTATCATTAGCCCATGAAATTGTTTTTGATTTAGATCCAGAAAATTATGATTGTCAAAATTGTGGGCCAGCAGTTGACCGTGATTTAGAAACTTTTTGCCCAGATTGTTTTGTAAACTCATTAAATGACACAATAAAACTTTTTGAATTCTTGGAGAAATTGAAATTCAATAACATCATTCCCGTAAGCACGGGAAGAGGGTTTCATGTTCACGTTCAAGATGAAAGTACTCTTTCTTGGAGCAAAGAACAAAGAGCAGCCCTAGTATCCCAGGTTCAAGAAAAAGGAATAGCAATAGACCCTCATGTTACTGTTGAAATGTATCTCATGAGAATGCCCTACTCTTTACACGGAGGAGTAAACAAGCAAGTTGTGCCCCTTACTTTATCTGAGCTTAAATCTCTTTCTCAACAGGACAAGTAGCTACACAAGTAATTCCACATCCTTTACCCAAAATTTTCCTTCTCTCTTTACACTTCCAACGATTAAACCTTCTGTTAATCGCTTTGGTAGGGCAATTTGTTTTACAAATGCCACATTGATTACAAAGTTCTTTTTTAAAAGGAGTATCGTGCTTAAACAAGCAATTAGTCAAAACCACGCCAATCACTGTTCCAGGTCCCAGTTTAGGATGAAGCAACATTTGATTCTGACCGATACTGCCTAAACCTGCCAAAACAGCTAATTGCCGAAAAGAAATCACTCCCACCAAACTCTTTCTATTATATAAATTCTCGGAGATACCCATTCCCCCAAAACCTTTTTTTTCTAAAAAATTAATCAACTTTTTATTAGTCTTACTGAGATGATTGTTAAGACTAACAATATACCAAGGGCCATATTGATCTCTTAATTTTTTGAGTTTAAAAAGATAAACAATGGCGGTTTTTGTTTCTGGGAAGATATTTTTCGGAGTCGAGCCACCAGGGATTTTTTTATATTTTACAACATCCGCAAAGCCAACATCATCCATTCCCAATTTCCTTAAAAAATTTACCATTTCCTGTCTTAGGCTCATAAAAGCTCCTATTTAAACTTGGCTGAATGGCCAACGGCGAAATAGATTGTTACTGGTATTTTGTCTTTCTTAGATAATTTTCTTATCTTTTTTGCCGCCTGGGTGTAAAACTCATCAAATTTCTTTTTATCAAACATAGTCCGGTGCATTTTCAAAAATAATTTGGGGTAGTGCTTTCTCAGGACATCCGCTACGCCTGTCCAATTCCCGCCAATGGTGTTAAAACTTTCGGTAAAAACGTGGTTGACGCCAACCTTTTTAAATTCTTTAAAAAGTGCCTCTGGATTGGTAAAAATTGGCCAATAAGGACCCATCATCGCCAAAACAGTTATCCCTTCATCTGTCAATTTTTTCATTGCCCGCAAGCGACTTTTTACTGTCGGAGAGGCTGGTTCAACTAGCTTTTTCCATTTTTCATCAAGGGTAGTAATAGTAAAATTGACATCCACTTTTTTAAGTTGCTTCAGTAAGTCAATGTCTCTGAGAACCATGTCAGATTTAGTCATGATGCTTATTGGGCTCTGATAGTTCACTAGAACTCTCAATATTGCTTCTGTGAGTCTATATTTCCTTTCAAGCGGCTGATAGGGATCAGTAACGGTGCTAATATAAATTCTTTGCCCTTTATACTTTGGCGAACGCAATTGTTTTTCAAGAACTTGAACGATGTTCATTTTGACATCAACAAAAGTGCCCCATTCTTCAGTATGACCTGTAAATCGTTTCATAAAACGGGCGTAACAATAACGACAGCCATGTCCACAGCCAATATAGGGATTGATACAAAAACCACCACCAGGAAATCCACATTTACCAATGGCAGATTTACAAAGAATTTCCTGAACTTTTATCATTAAAAATATATTAACATATTTTCGGGTTTTGTTCAGGAGCAACTTTAAGAGGTTTTTTAAGGAAATTTCGGGTAACAGAAGTGAACAAAACGCTTACTTTTTCCAATGATAATTGAGTTTTTTATTAAGCCAAAAATCAATCTCCTTTTCCTTGATTAACCCTGCTTTGGCACCAAATTGAGTCACAGCCGATGCGCCATTAGAAACGCCAAGCCTCAATGCTTTTTCCAATTTCCAACCCTTTGCCAAACCGGCAATCAAACCTGCGCCAAAACCGTCACCCGCCCCAGTTGCTTCAACCGTTTTCATTTTAAAACCATCAATAATTAATTTTCCTTTTTGGGGAACACAAACATGAGCCCCTTTTGCTCCCTCAGTAACAACAACCATTACTTTGGGTAGGGCCTTACCAATTTTGTTAAAAACTTTATCATCAACAATCGTCATTCCCAAAAGCTTGGCTGCTTCTTCACGATTAACAATAAAAACATCAAACTTTTGAGCAACTTCTAAAAGCTTTTTCCTTTGACCCAACTCTTTCCTTCCTGGATTAACGGCAATCTTAATATTGTTTTTCTTGGCGTGTTCAACCAGTTCCTCAACCAAATCCAAATTCCCTTCTAAAGAAGAAAGATAAAACCAAAAAGCATTAAGTTCTTTGAAATTAATCACGGACTTGTCTAACCGAGTCCCACCTCGGTAAACCAGAATCGTTCTTCCCCCATCAGGAGCCACCAAAATCGTTGAATAATCGGTCTTTTCGTTTTCAACTTGAACCAAAAACCGGTCATCCACTCCCTCTTTTTTAATTTCCTGGCGAACAATCTTTCCCGCAAAATCCCAACCACAACGAGCCACCACCGCTGCTTTCAAACCCAAACGAGCAAAACCAACAGCCGTATTTGTTCCTCCCCCACCAGAACAAACCTCTAAACGCTCCACCTCCGCTTTGACTCCATAAGGAACGGCAATCGCTTTATTAGTAAAAAATTCACCTGATTTAATCACTTTAATATCCGGTGAAGTAACAAAAGCATCAAGAACAGCGGAACCAAAAGAAATAGTGTCAAATTTCATGATTGGCTAGTTGAATCTTCTGTTGACGGAGTGGTTGCCTTTTCAGCGCTTCCGAAAAGTTGAATTTTTTCCTCAACCACTTTTTGAACCGCAGCCACTACCGGCGGCATGATTTTGTAAATCGCCACTTCTTCAGAACCCTTAAGAACATTTTCTAAAGTCTCTCGGTAAGCAACTCGAAGTTCGGTATTAACATTAATCTTCACCACTTTGCCAACAGCAATCGCTTGTTTAATATCCTCTTCTTGTAAACCCGAACCACCGTGCAAAGAAAGAAAACAAGGCAACTTGCTAGCAATTAGCTTTAAACGCTCCAAATCAAGCTTGGGTGGTTGGGAATAAGTTCCATGAAGATTGCCAATAAAAACCGCGAGAATATCTACTCCAGTCTGGCTAACAAAATCAGCTGCCTTTTCAGGATCAGTATAATTGCCACTGGCTTGAAGGGACTCGGCGTTTTCTTTATGGGGAGCAGACTCACCTAAAATCTTATCAATTTCCCCTTCGACCAAAATCCTTTTCTCATGGGCCTGGTCAACAATCATTTTGGCAATCTTGACATTCTCTTCATAAGGCAAACTGGAACCATCAAAATGAATCAAATCAAAACCCGATTCAATCCCCTCTTGAGCTTCTTCCAAACCCAAAGAATGATCAAGGTTAGTTAAAACAGGTAAATCCGTTTCTTTTTTGAAATTCTCGATGATAGAGTCAAAATTTTTGTGGCCGAAGAATTTAATCTCTCCTGGTGAAGCTTCAATAATCAAAGGCGATTTTAACTCCTTTCCCGCCTGAAGAATGCCTTTAACAATCTCTAAGTCGCCAGCATTAAAAGCCCCTAAGGCATAGCCCCCACTTTTGGCTAAATTTAAAATATCTTGGGCAGTCATTTCTTCGCTCCTTTAATAATTTCTACTGCTTTGGAGGTGCCAATACGATTGGCCCCTTTTTCAATAAAAGCAAGAGCGCTTTTGTAAGTGTGAATTCCGCCCGCCACTTTTATCTTAATCTTTCCCCCTACCTCTTTTCTAATTATCTCCACATCTTTTAAATTCGCTCCTCTTGGCCCCCAACCAGAGTTGGTTTTAACAAAGTCCGCCCCTGATTTAAGTACCAATCTACTCGCTTTTTTAATCTCTTCATCAGTCAACAAGCTGGTTTCAATAATAAACTTGATTAAAACACTGCCTTTAATGTTTTTGGCAGCGGTAATCACTGCTTCCATCTCCGCCAACACCTGATCTTTTTTGCCTCCTTTGAACAAACCCACATTCATGGAAACATCTAGCTCATCCGCCCCTCTTTTAGCGGCTTCAATCGCTGCCAAGGTTTTGATGTTTTGGGTTTCCTGACCCAAAGGAAAACTAATCACCGTACCAACAATGCCATCAGCCATTAATTCCCTTGCCAAAGGCACATAAGCGGGATTAACAAAAGCAGCATGAAGACCATGCTTTTTCACCTTTTGACAAAGTTCTTTGATATCTTCGGGAGTAGCATCCGGGTGGTGATTAGCAAGGTCAAGGTATTTGGCTAATTCCTTTTTCTTCATCTTTTGTCTCCTCCTACCAAAATTACTTCCTCAATCAACCGGCAACAATAACCCCACTCATTGTCATACCAAGCCACTACCCTGACCAAATCATGATCCACCACTCGGGTTAAGCTAAGGTCAACAATAGCTGAGGCAGTCGAGCCTAAGATATCAGTGGAAACCAAAGGCTCTTCGGTAACTTCAACGATCTTCTTGTATTTTCCTTTGGCTGCTTTCTTAAAAACCTTGTTAACCTCTTCCACCGTTGTTCTTTTGGTAACCAAAAAAGTGAAATCAGAAACCGAACCGCAAGCCACGGGCACTCGGTAAGCCAAACCATCAAAAAGACCCGCGATTTCAGGTATAACCCGAACCGTGGCTCTGGCAGCCCCAGTTGTGGTGGGAACAATATTAATCGCCGCTGCCCTAGCTCTTCTCAAGCTCTTACCTGAACCGTCAACTAGTTCCTGACTGGCGGTATAAGCATGAATCGTGGTCATCATTGCTTTTTCAATCCCAAAATTCTCCCAGATAATCTTTGTTACTGGGGCAACACAATTAGTGGTACATGAGGTATTGTTAACAACCGTTCCCCGATATTTACTTTCATTAACACCAATAACAAAAGAGGGAGTATCTTCAGAAGGAGCAGAAATAACCACTTTTTGGGCTCCGGCAAGAACGTGCTTTTTAGCATCAACCCCTTTGGTAAAAACACCCGTGGCTTCAATAACAACATCAACCTTGTACTTCTCCCAAGGAATTTTAGCAGGGTCGCGTTGGGCTAAAACCGGAATTTTCTCTTTTCCAAAAACCAAGGCCCCAATCTCGTCGCCTTTCTTCTTCTCCTCAACCTTAAAATTTTCCTTGTAACGTCCATAAACCGAGTCATACTTCAATATCTGCGCCCAACCATGAACATCCATGCTTCCCGAAGTATTAACAGCCACAATTTTGACTTTCTTACCGTAATGAGTTCGGGCAACCCGAAAAGTCACCCGCCCAATTCTGCCAAAACCATTAATGGCGACCCTTATCATTTTTCCCTCCTTTTTGAATCGCTTCTATGCCTGGTAGGGTTTTTTCAGCCAAAAAGAAAAGCATAGCTCCACCACCTGAAGAAATATAATCAATTTTATCCACCAAACCAAACTTGGTTAAAGCCGCTTCTGTATCTCCCCCGCCAACAACGGTATAGGCACCGCTATCGACAATTGCCCGAGCAACTCTTTTCGTTCCCCGACTAAACTCCTCTTTCTCGTAAGCCCCCATTGGTCCACTCCAAACAATTGTTCCAGCTTTAGCAATTACTTTTTCGAAATCTCTTACTGATTCCATCGTAATATCTTCACCCTCTCGCTTCAAGCGGCCTTTAACCTTCTCATGATTAAACAACCGGGAAATACCATCATAAAGAATCAACTTACCTCCGATTAAAATATAATCAGCCCAACCAACCATTTTTTTTACTGCTTCAGTTTTACTTTGCTTAACCCCACCAAGAATAACCACTACCGGACGCCGAGGTTTTTGTAAAATATTCGACAAAGTATCCACCTCTTTAAGCAAATCTAATCCCGCAACCGAAGGCAAATAACGTGGTACGCCCACAACCGAGGCATGATGGCGATGAGAAACAGCAAAGGCATCATTAATGTAAACCTCTGCCAAAGAAGCTAATTTCTTAGCAAAACCCCTGTCATTTTTCTCTTCGCGAGGATCAAATCTTAGATTTTCTAAAAGTAAAACTTTCCCTGGCTTAAGTTCTTTAACCGCCCGTTCGGTTTTCTCACCCAAAACTTCAGCAGAAAGACTCACTTCCCTGTCTAAAAGCAAACTTAATTTCTCGGCCACTGGCTTAAGGCTTAAACCTTTAACCACCCTCCCACCAGGACGATTAAGATGGGCAACAATAATGATTTTGGCTTTTTGGGAAACCAGGTGCTTTATCGTCGGCAGAGAATCTTCAATCCGAGTGGCATCAGCTACCCGCCCATCCTGGTCAAGAGGAACATCATAATCAGTTCTTAAAAGAACCGTTTTGCCAGTTAAACCAAAGTCTTTAATACTGGGCAGTTTCATTATTTTTTCTTCTTTTTCTCTTCTTCAATTTTTTTGATTACTTTATCCAACAACTGAATCGGATCGCGGTCAAAAATAACTTTCCTTTTTCCTTTTTTGGCAACATCCAGAATTCGCCTCACTTCATCAGCCGTCCCGCCTGAACCTTCTAATATCCCAACAATCTCGTTTTCTTCAAAAGCAGCGGTAAACTCATTTAGAGTGCCTATTCGCCCATCAATAACAATCGTGGCATCAGCACTCCTTACCATTAAAAGATTCCTCCCAGTGTAGCCAAACTCAGCATAGATGATGTGATCAAAAACCTTCCGACCCATAGGAAGATGGTACTTTTTCTCATGTTCTGCTTCACTACCAGCTGGAGAAAAACCAATATTGGAACCACCGGCTTTTTTAGCTGCTTGGGCTGCTTCATAAGGCACCCCTGAGGTAGCACCGGTAATTAGAACATGACCTCTTTTAGCAATCTCCTTGCCAATCTGACGCGCCAAGGGATAAGCCTTTTCGGCATTTTTGCCTTCCTCACCACCACTAACACAAATTTTAAATTTCTTTTTCATTTAAAACCTCCAGCTAAATCTAGTAATTCTTTTTTAGGATTATCAGCTAAAACCACATCCGTGGCCACCAAAATACCCTTAGCTCCTAATTTTAAAGCAACTTTAATGTCTTTTTGGGAATGAACCCCAGCACCAACCAGAACCGGAACTTTTTTAATCTCTTTAGTAAAATCCTTAATCACTTCTGGCTTAGCCGAAGAAACAGAATCAGTCCGACTGCCAATGAATTCTGGTGGTTCATAAGCAATGAAATCCGGCTTGTTCTCAACAATTTGCTTTGCTTCTTTAAGATTGTCCGCACAAACCAAGATTTTTAATTTCAAAGCCTGGCAGAGTTTAATTGTTTCTTTAATGACTTCAAGAGGGAGTCTGTATTCAGAGTGATTGAGAAGTGTTCCTTTGGCACCAGCAGTAGCAATTGCTTGGGGAAGAACCTGGCCAGTGTTGGGACCAAAATTAATATTATCAACATGCTGAGCCCAGACCTCAAATCTCTGACTGGCAAAACGGAAAATATCAGCTCCTTGAATAGCGGGAATAATCTTAACAGCAGTTTTTTTATTTACCTCTTGGCAAATCTTAACTAATTTAAGGGCAGCTTGACCTGTTCCCTGTTCGTAGGTCTTAAAATTAACGAAAATCATTCTAACTCTCTATTCTAGCGTATAAGCCAAAGGCTGCCAAGACCGCTGCCACAAGAAGCCATTGAGTTGAAGCTAAGATAACATCTTGGTAAAGAAAACCCCAAGTCGCTGCTAAAACTGATAGAGCAGAACCAATCATTAAAGCCTGGGAAATGGTTTTCCAGTCTTTCTTTTTAACCTTCAATTTTCTCACCCCCTCCCCATATCAGCTAGCTAAAAACCAAACTACTTTAAGAATATCTAAAAAAGGGGGGTTTGCCAAGAATTATTTTTGTTTCTTCCGGTAATCCTCAATTGCCTTTCTAAGGGCATCAGCAGCTAAAACAGAACAATGAAGTTTTGAAGGAGGCAAACCCCCAAGAGCATCGGCAACCGCTTTTTTAGTAATTTTTTCCACTTCAGAAAGCGCCTTGCCTTTAACCATTAGGGTAATCATGCTTGAAGTGGCAATCGCGGCTCCACAACCCAGTGTCTGAAATTTTACATCTTTAATATAATCCTTGCCTTTTTTCTTCTCGATTTTAAGAAAAAGGCGCATGATATCTCCACAAACCGGATTGCCAACGGTTGCCACTCCATCAGGGTTTTTAATCTCCCCCATGTTCCGGGGGCGACGAATATGTTCCATTACTTTTTTGGAATAAAGGTCCGGGTAAAAATCACTAATGTCAGCCATTTTAAACTCCCTTCGGTGCCATTTTTCTTAATCTTTTAATTACTTCTGGCAAAACTTTTATAACATAATCAATATCTTCTTTGGTTGTTTTTTTACCCAAGGAAAAGCGAAGAGAGCCATGAGCTAATTTTGAAGGAATTCCCATGGCGGTTAAAACATGGCTGGGTTCAAGTATTCCTGAAGTACAGGCACTTCCCGAAGAAGCAGCAATCCCTTTATCAGAAAGCATTAAAAGCATTGCTTCGCCTTCAGCGCCTTCAACCACAAAAGAGGCTATATCAGGCAACCTTTTAACAGGATGGCCAGTTAGTTCAACACCGGAAACATTATCAAGAACTCCTTTAATCAGTCTGTCTCTTAGTTTAGAGACTTTCCTTACCGCTTCTTTTCTTTCTTGGGTAGCAATCTCCAATGCCTTTGCCATTCCCACAATCAAAGCCGGTGCTTCGGTTCCAGGATAAAATCCTTTCTCATGATGACCACCAAAAATCAAAGGTTCAATCTTTACCCCTTTCCTAATAAAAAGCATCCCCACTCCCTTAGGTCCACCGAATTTATGAGCCCCAAGAGTCATTAAATCAACCCCTAACTTGTTGACATCAACATCCAAGTAATCAACTACCGCTGCCGCGTCAGTGTGAAACAAAACTCCTTTTTTCTTTGTGATTTGGCCAATCTCTTTAATCGGTTGAATCGTCCCCATTTCATTATTAGCGTACATAATCGTCACTAAAACCGTTTTATCATTAATCGCTTTTTCAACATCTTTTGGAGCCACCAGGCCATATTTATCTATTGGCAAAACCGTGAGTTTAAATCCTTCTTTTTCTAAAGCCTGGCACGTATCTAAAACCGCATGGTGCTCAATTGAAGAAGTGATAATGTGGTTGCCTCGACCGGATCTTTTGGCTGCCCGAGCAACTCCTTGAATAGCCAAATTATCACTCACGGTCGTTGTCCCAGTAAAGTAAATCTCTGAAGTTTTGCAGCCCAAAGCCTTGGCTACCTTACTTCGAGACACCTCGACTGCCTCCCTTGTTTTCCTTCCCCAAGAATGGATTGAAGAAGGATTGCCAAATTTCTCTTTAAAAAAGGGCATCATTGCTTCCAACACCCTTGGATCCAAGGGAGTGGTGGCAGCATAATCAAGATAAACTTTTCTCATTTGATTAAATCCGCTAAAGTTTTCTCTTCAATCGTTTCTCTAACTTTATCCCCCACTTCAGTCCAAACATCTTTTTGCCCGCAAACGGTTGCTTTGGGGCAACCAAAACAGGCGCCTAATTCCACCGGGCCTGCCAAAATCTCAACAATTTCGGCAACAGAAATTTTCCCAGGTTTCTTTTTCAGAAAATAGCCTCCACCCTTGCCTTCCTTAGCCTCAATCAAACCTGATTCGCGCAAGGGAATAACCACCTGTTCAAGATATTTGAAAGGCAACTTTCTTGCTTTGGCAATCTGGCGCAAAGAAAGAGGACCTTGACGATAATTCTTTGCCAAAGCAATCATTAATTCCAAACCATAATCAGCTTTTTTTGTTAGCCCAAACATAGAACTCCTACTATTTACATAGGAGTTTACCGGAAAAGAAGAAGGTTGTCAAGAAGAAAAAAATTCTTTCCCTTTTTCCCATATTTCTGGTCTGCCCTCAAGTTTTTCTTTATACCACCACTCCACTCCCCAAAAATAAATCCGCTCTACCCCACCTACTTTTTCAATGATTTCATAATACTCCTCAAGACGCTCTGGCGTGACCGTTTCTTTAATTTCTTCTTGGCTAAGTTCATTAATTGGCTTGGGTCCATAAGGCTCGGCTTCAAACTCAGCAATCCAAAACTTTTTGCCCAAACGAATCGCTTCCCCCCGCTCAATTGAAATATTTCTTAAGGAAAAAATGCCTTGATCATAAGCGCTGATATAGCCCTGGGTTAATTTGTGCCAAACCCGAGGATAAAAACTAACACCAATAATATCTATTTCAGGCACCAACCTTCGCCAATAAGGACGGAGAAAAATCTCTCCGCCAAAGGTAAGGAGAATGGGTCTGTTTTGAGGGTCATTCTCTTTAACTACCTCAATCTCCTTAGCCACAAACGAAGGACTTAGTCTTCGACACCAAGGTCTTAGAACATCCAAAGGCTCGTTTTCCACTTGCCAAACCTCAATATTCTCATGTTGGGAAAAATGTTTTATTCCCTCCTCTAAAAAAGAAAGCACCGTTTCTTCAAGCTCTTTTTGATTTAAATCTTTTGCCCACTCTGGCGGATAACACTCAGGGCGGTGAAAGGAGCGATAACCAATCTCCAAAACAACAGTAATTCCTTTTTTTTCTGCTTCTTCAATTAACCAATCGTTAATGGCAAAATCAAATTTTCCCTTTTCCTTCTCCACTTCAAACCAAAAAACTGGAATCCGCACGCTTTTGGGCTTCAATTCATCAAGCAAAGCCAAATAGGTTTCTTGCCAATCTAAACCCAAATTTACTGCGTGGCGATGACTAAAAGAAAAACCAAATTCAGGTTCAATCTCCTTTTTAACAACCCACCTTCGGGGAATAATGAAGAAGTAAATAAAAAGAAAAAACAAAATTAAAAAAATGAAGAGAAATTTCCGCTTATTATTAGTCAGGAGTCTGCTTGCCACTGTCATCTTGACATCGATTATCTGTTCTCTCTTGGCTGCACTCACCTTCACAATTCTCATCAGCATAAATTACCGGACATTTACTCATCCATGGGTCTTCAAAACCCTGACAATTCCCACCCGGATTGCAAACATAACCAAAGGAACAATTTCGATAAACATAAGTATTGGTACTCGATACACCGTAGTTATAAAAACAAGTATTTTTAGTCGGACCACATCCTTGGCGACAATGAATTTTGTCAATAATTGGGTCCGTTGTTACTTCTAAATTAGTAAAAAGCCGAAACCACTGACTGCAGCCTCCTTTGCTAGCATAAGCGTAAGACCCTCCGCTCGGATCACAAGGAAAATCCTTTAAATAGACCTCGCCATTGGCACCAAAATCTTCACGACAATCAGGGGGAAAATCTTTGCTTTTAGGAAAACAATCATGATCAAAGTAATAATCGTAGAGAGCGGTTTTAATTTTCTGAAAATCAGCCTTCCGTCGCGCGTCCCTGCCTCTTTTCAATTGGGTTGGAACAGCAATAAAAGCAACAATTGTTAATAAGGCAAGGAGGCCAATTACCACTAAAAGCTCGATAATGGTCAAGCCTTTTTTTCTAGAAAACTTCATCAATTCAATAATAACAAACTGTCAAGAAAAAGTCTTTTTATCACTTCACCAATTTATTGAGTAATAAAGCAATAATAATTCCACCAAGAATAAGGGCCAGAGACAATTTCACTCCCAAAATTCTTTCCCAGCCAACTGGCATGAGACTAATCTCATCAAACCAAGCCGTTCCCTTGCCTTCAACTAAACAACGAATATCAGCGGCAACAGTTTTTGGGGGAGGAGTAAAAATGGTTTCGTAGCGTTTCCATAGAGTAGTTCCTTTATGGTCCGGGGTTTGAACCGCAATTCCTATTTGTCCACCCAACTCATCCACAAAAATCACTTCAAAACGAGCAGCACCAACTAAATTTTGACTCTTAATCAAACCTATCAAGTCATATTTTTGTCCTGGTTTCACTGGATAATATTGGCGCCAAAAAATTATTCCCGTCCCATCATATCCAATCTGAGCACTGTGATGACCATCTTTAAAGATATTTTCATCCCAACCAAAAGTGCCACTTCCTTCGGCGAGAAGGTTACCTCGAACCCAGTTATCGGGCCAATCATCCTTGTTTTCGTCGCTTTCAAAGCCACCATTGAGTTTGTCCGAGTATTTTGGTTTTGGGGCATTTCTAAACTGCCAAACGATTTTCTTATCAGGACTAACCTCGATTACGCGGGCATGAGAAGAATCAGAAATCAGGGTATTTCCATTGGCTAAACGGTCTGCTTCATAAGGAAAACTTAAAAACTCTTCGTATTGCCAAATAACTTCATTTTCAGGTGTAACTTCAATCACTCGATGATGATGATTGTCCGTAATTAAATAATTGCCATTCTCCAGTTTGTCCGCATCTCGAGGTGAATAAAGAAGGTTTTTGTCACCGCCACCATAGGACCAAACTACTTGCCCAGCTTGATTGAGCTCAAGTACCTGGTCATTTTCCGAATCGCTGATTAAAGTATTGCCACCAGCTAACCTATCCGCATCATGAGGCCTATTCAATTCCCTTTTTTGCCAATAAATTCTAGCAAAACGATCAATTTCGATAACCCGATCATTGTTCCGGTCGGTTACAAGAAAATGCCCATTTTCCAATTCTTCAACATCAGTAGGTAAATTGAGAAGTGGGCGACCAACCGAACTCTTGGGCCAACTCTCTGAAGACCAAACAATTTCTTTATCTCGACTGATTTCAATCAAGCGATTGTTGGTTGTATCAATAATCAAAAGATTGCCGTTAGATAATTCTTTAACGCCATGGGCAAAAATAAGCCTATCTTGAAAAGACCAAACAACCTTTCCTTCAGAATCAATTTCAATAATTTCACTTCCCTGATTGGTCCAATCTTGTCCTCCACCATCAGCAATCAAGGTGTGCCCATTGGCCAAACGCTCAATCCCCAAAGGGCGGTCAAGGATTGCCTCTTGTTCCTGAGCCTGAGAAAAATCCAGTTTAACGAAAAAAAACGCTAGGAGAAACAGTAGAACGAACCAAATTTTCTTCTTCATTTTTCCGTTCACCAGCAACTCTATTCTTTAACCACATACGTCCCAGCAATTTTGTCATGCCACCCCTGCTTTCTGTCATCCCAAATTATCCAGAAATAACCAAGACAGAAAACGATTGAAGAAACAAAATAACCAATATATCTAATAATCGCTGTTTTATAATCTAAAGCTTTTTTATCGGCACTAATGACTTTAATCTTCAGTGCTTTTTTGCCTACGGTTTGACCATCCCACTTAACCCAAAGCAAAATTGAGTAGAGAGCACCGGCTAAAAGATTAAAATTTCCCCAAAGATATTGCCCATAAGGGCGCCCAAAGGGAGGAAAGAAAAGTAACTGACGCAACACGCCCAAAACAGTGGCTAAAATAATCATGTCAATAACACAGGCTAAAAACCTAACTCCAAACCCAGCATATTTTTGTTTTTTTGCTACCAATTACCTCACCTCCTTTTTATAAACAAAACAATACTTCCGCCAATACCAATTAAAAACCCAATTGGGCAAACAAAAATGGCAATAAAAAAGAAAAAGCCATGAAGAATTTCAAATAAGGATGTTAAAAAAGAAATGTGGTTTACCAAAACCGCAGCAGCGTAGAGAAAGTTATGAAGAAAAACACTCACAAAAAACCCTGCTGCTGAGGCACCAGTGAGAATTAAAAATTTTTTTAACATCCCTTTTATTTTCTCCTTTATAACAAAAAATATCAATAGTCCACCAAGAACAGAAAAGAGAATAAAAGGCAACAGAAATTGAGGACCCTTGAAAAATTCTCCTACCGCAGGAATAAAAAATAGACTAGCAATTAGAACAAAAACTCCTACTAGAAACCAAAAAGTTGCTGAAACTTTTTTTTCCTTCACTTTTTCATTCTAGCACAAATTAAAAAAGTCCAGCAAACCGGTAACAAGTTCAAACTTTTTGCGGTCGAGCCTCATTAACCACCATATTTCGTCCCTGAAAATCCTTACCATTAAACATTTCAATTGCTTTTTTTGCTTCTTCTTCACTACTCATTTCAACAAAGCCAAATCCCTTTGACCGACCTGAGTATTTATCACTAATAACCACGGCGCTCACTACTTTACCAGCCTGAGCAAAATGCTCTCCGAGCTGATCTCCAGTGACACTATAGTCAAGGTTGCCAACATAAAGTTTATTCAATTTTTCTCACCTCTTTTCTTGATTGCGGAAATTTCTTTGGAGACCAACAGGAGACCAAAAAAACCACTTTTTAACATTAACAAAACAGATGTTAGCAAAAATCACCTAAAAAAGAAATAGGCAATCTTTTATTAACCCCTTTTACTTCATTCCGTATCCTGCAGGACTGGCGTGGGCCTCCCAAAAGTGCTCGTTAGCATCTGTTCCGTGGGAAAATATAACTTCAAATTGACCCCAAATTGGGTAGCCACCTTCTCGCCAATAAGGACTCTCTTCTAGTTCTTCCCCAACCCAAATGATTTTGTAATGCCAGGTTTCGCCACTTCCCCCAGGCTTCTTTCCATTCCATTCATTATCTTCCCAAGCCTCTGGGCCCCATGTGCCACCATGAAATCTAGCTTCATCCCAACCCTTGGACCACTTCATCACCAAGTGGTCATTGGCATAAACAGGGTCTCCCCAAACTTTTCCGTCTAATTTTCTGTCGACACCGTCAGCCGAACCATTAAAAATTCTAGCACTGTAGTTATAACCAAACTCATCAAAGCCTTTATTTGTGGCTTTTTCTCCTAAAACATTACCTTTGTTTAACAAAATCATCAAAGCAATACCAACAAACACACCAATCAGAAAAACAACCAAATAAGGAAGAGAGAGGAATTTTGTTTTCTTTCTCCGAGCCATTTTTTCACCCCCTTTCTTTTTTAACTATAACACACCAAAAAGTTTATTTAAATGAGTTTTCTCTTCCTTGCTCGCCCTCGTGGACGAAGTTCGGACTAGTTTTGTGGTATGCTGAAATCGTGAGAAGATTCCTGATTATATTAGCGGCCACTCTGATATTAGGCTTCGGATTTACAGGCTTTTTAATTTTTCAGAAACAAACAAAAAAACCACCCGAGCTTTTAGTAAATATTGAAAATAACTGTATCGGTTTTCTCTCTGGTAATCCTCAAGAATTAAAAACTATTACTAAAATCGGCGGGGCATGGGTCAGGCCACATCCTGGACCATTTGCCTGGGGATGGATAGAACCTGAAAAAGGAAGATTCTTTTTTAAAGAAACAGATATGTGGGTCAAAGAAAGTCAAAAAAATAATCTCGCTATCTTGGCTACCATATGGCCTTATGCTGATTGGGATCAAGAAGTATGCCATAGTTCAGAATGTAAAGTGGCTCCTGAAGAGGAATTTTATCCTAAAGGATTCGGTCCGGGACGGGTAGGAATACCGATTTCTCGGTGCGTTCCTTGCAGTCTTCAAGATTATAAAAATTTTGTTGCCAAAATGGTTGAAAGATATGATGGCGATGGTATTGAAGATATGCCTGGCTTAAAAATTCCAATAAAATACTGGGAAGTTCTTAATGAGCCCGAAATGGCTGAGCCAAGACTGACTTTTTTTATAGGCACTCAAGAGGAATATGTCGAGATTTTAAAAGCAAGTAATCAGGCAATTAAGTCTGCTTGTTTGGATTGTAAGGTGGTTCAAGGGGGAGCACAACACTCAATGCCGGACAATCTAGCCTGGTGGGAAAAAGTATTTGACTGGGGAGGAGCCAACTATTTTGATGTCGCCAATATTCACTATATTAGGGAAGGAGATCTGAGCACGTTGAATGTTAAAGCCTTCAAAGCCCTAATGCAGAAAAAAGGAATAAAAAAGCCAATCTGGGTAACAGAAGCACAATATAGATCGGAAAACGAGATTGAACTATCTGTAGACGGAGCCTTAAATGCAGGTGCTTCAAAAATATTCTTTACCCAATTTGAGGTTGGCCGATTTGGCGTCCCTCTATCAGGAGAGTATTCAAGGGTGTATGAAAGAATACCCTCAAAATGCAGGTAAATTAAAGGTGCTCCCCAGTCCTGAGATTATTAGAACTTGTATTTCTAAAATAATAAAGGCTTTTGAGGATGTGGTGCAAACTGAACTAATTAGAGTTCGGTGGGAGGAGATTAAGAGACTTCAAGTCCAACCTGTCCTTGTCTCTAACTAAACAACGGCAGACTCAAGTATTTCAAATTCCAAATCATCAGCGTCCACCTTAGATTTAAGACCAATTGGCATTGGCAAATCCACAGTTTCGTGGCCAAAATCCATATTACCTATTATTAGAAAGTCATAATCTTTCAATACTTCCATGACAATTTCCTTAGGAGTTGGTTCATCAAGCCCCTCCCAAGCTGTTTTTTTGATACCTGGCAACTTACCAACCAACATTCCTGAGATAACATCTAAAATTCCAGCATATTTGAGTTGATATAGGCCCTTTTCAATTCTGTAAGAAGGAGTGTTATCTATTTCCCAGAAAAAAATACAACCTCTTAAATCTTCAGCTTTGGGGAAGTATTTTGTCCCCACAAGAGAAGCTAACATACTGAGGTTTCCTCCAAAGAGCATTCCTTCCACCCTTCCTTCCCTCCAACATTCCCATTGGGTTAAGGGATTTACTTTTCCAATAGGCTCAGTGGAGGTAAGAACCTTAAAAAGCTGTTGTTTGCCATCTAATATCTTATTAGGTAGATGCTTCTCCCACATTTTACCTAATCCATAAGTCAACAAGGGCCCATGAAAACCCACCAAACCTACTCTAGTAAACAATGCGCTATGAACATTCGTAATATCACTGAACCCAATAAAAGGTTTTGGATTGGATTTAATCAGCTTGTAATCTAAGTGTTCCAAAACTGCGATTGCTGATTGTCCTCCATCGTGAACGATGATTGCTTTAATCTCTGGATCTGCAAACATCGAATTTATATCATCCGCTCTTTCTTCTGGAGTTCCTGCAAACCACCACTTAACCTTTCTTAAATTCTTACCCTCTTTGGCCTTAAATCCCAAACTTTTTAACTCTGCCACACCCTTTTTATATTGATTGTAATAATCACTTTTTTCATCTGTAGGAAAGGGGAAAGAGGTGACCACTATTCCAATTGTATCGCCTTTATTTAATTTTGGTGGTTTTAACAATTTCATTTCTCAAAATAATGTTTCTCATCTTGAAATCTATTAGGCCAAAAGTCTAGTTGTTCTTCTGGAATTTTTAATTTCTTACCATATTCAATTATTGGCTTCCAGGTTGAAATATGCGGTTTTACCTTAAAAACCTTATCCTTGAAAATCACTATCAGCTCCTCATCATTGTAAAGATGGGCATACCAGGCCTCATCACTCCTCATGTTGTCTTGAATTTTCTTAATCGTTTGTTCAACTTTCGAGTCGTTAATCTCTATCCCATATATTCCCCAGCTTCCGCTTTGCTTTTTAGCAAAAATCTTAAACCTTTTAGGAAAAGTTTTATCTTCAAATTCTTGGTCAATTATTATTCCGTGATACATTCTAACCAGATTTTATCAAAATCATAGTTTTATAGCTAACGATATAATATAGGTGGGGAGGAAGCATGATTGTTGCAGTAGATGAAACTGGGTCGTTCAGAGACTCAACAGGAAAAAGTTTTGGAATTGTCACGCTTGTAACCGTGACAGATAAAGAATGGAGTAAATTTTCAGACTTTATGAGTTCCCTCTTTCCTGATGGATTTATTGGGGTAAAAGGAAAGACCTTGACAACATCGCAAAGGAAAAATGTCCTCAAATATATTGGCAGTAAACCAGAAATTAAATACACCGCCTTTTTATACGATCTAAGCGGAGGAAGCGATGAGTGGGTTGATTATCATAAAAAAGGAACGATTGAAAAAGCTGAAGCTAGGATAAGTGAGATGGGAAACAAGCTTCATCCAAAATACCTTAAAGATATCAGGCTGTACCTTAACCAACTCAGAAGTTACAGCATCGGGGATTATGCAAAATTTGTCATGTTTACAGAATTATTTACCGAGTGGCAAAGATATTTTCAGTTTGATTATTTCTACACCCATATCGCTAACGACAGCTGGCGCATGCACCACATCATCGATACACAAAACAAGCCAAACAAATTTATAAGACTAGTGCAAGCAACACTGAAGCTAACTACAAGTGAACTAAATCCGAATTATGGAATTTATACCCCAAAAGAGTGGGGATTAGACCATCCTTTCATTGAATATCATTCAAAAGATGGTGACCCGCAAAGACATGACGCTAGTAAATTTTATGAAGATTTTAGGATTGGTGATGAAAAAGTTGATGCTTCTCTTGTCCTTCCAGATATAATCGGCCACTCAATTATGTTTTCAATATTAAACAGAAAGGAAAAAGCTTGGCTCAAATGTTTAAAAAGACTTCGGCAAAATCGTTCTTTTACAATTACCACGAAACATAAACAAGGCTATTACCATATAACAGGGTTTGACAAATCAAAAGATCCGAGAGATGTCAATCCTACGATTAAGGAACATTGGATTCTGATGAAAAAAATTTAGAAATGCAATGAAAATGTAATTGGATGAGACTAAGAAAAAACGGCCTTACAACTTTTTCCAAACAACTTATCTTTCCTAATAGCCAGGATTTTCGACCTATGGCCGAATATTATTAACCCGCTATTGGACTCGAACCACCTAAATTTAGCCTGAAAATGGTCGTAAAATACGGCTTAAATCTTCAAATGACGAGGATTTCTAAAGGAAAATCCAACTCAATTAGCCTTGAAGGTAGCTAAGTTCTAAATTGTGTCAATCAGCTCGCCCGATGGGATGATTTTCGAACCGCTAATTGGCTAGAGCTAGTAAGATTCCCAGAAAAAACTGACTAGACTATGTCTGAACTTCTCCTACCATTTTATTAAAAAGAGAATGTCTAAGTTTCCTGCTTTTTCCTAAAGGAATTTTAAAAAAAATTGAGCCGGACCTCGATAATAGTAATCTTCAATAATTCCCACGGGTTTATAGCCATATTTTAAATAAAAACCAACGGCTCTTCTATCATCGGGGTTAGTGTGAACTATTACTTTTGGGATTTGTTTTTGCCGTGCAACTTTTTCAACTGCCCCCAGCAACTTACCACCAACACCTCGTCGCTGATACTGGGGTAAAACACCAATATTAGTTATCTGTAATTTATTTCTACCTTCACGCCCAAAAATAAAACTTTCCGGCTGGGCATGAACCACACCAATAACCAAATCTTTGTTTAAGGTAGCTTTAAAAGCAGTTGCCTTTTTACTATCAAGCGACCGCTGTGCCTCCTCAAAAGAATACCATTCGGCCAAATCGGCATCATCAGTTACAGAAAATGCTCGCTGGATAATTTCAGTAAACCTGTCAAATTTTTGAATAGAAGTAATCGTTGCCTTCTGCATAATCTGAATAATAATTTAATTATACTAAAATCGAGGGTTGTATTCTATCTGGAATAGAAACGAGACGATTTTCGAATTGAGCTCGAAGGGCGTAAGTTTAATATAACCAAGAGTTTTTCCCATATTATCAAGACTTTTGAAGATTTTAGGTTTGTGCAGGAGTTGAGGGAGGAAATAAATAAGTTAAAACCTTGTTTAGCTTTAGCCAGTTAATCGGAAAGCTATCTAATACTTTTCTCCCATTTTCTGTATATTTCTAAAGCCTCATCAAAGTAGGTTTTATCTTGAATGAATTCAATCTTTCTATTTAGTTTCTTAACAATTCTTTCAAAATCGTGATTGCCCTCATAAGAATATTTCAAATTGACATCATTTCGAGCTAAAACATAGTAAACTCTTTTAATCCCAGACCAATAAATCTTGCCTAAACACATCAGGCATGGAGCTAAAGAAGTATATAACTCGTATTCTCCTAATTGGTCATCGGTCTCCGCCGTTACTTTATCAATCAACTTTGTTTCTGCATGAAGGTGCTGATGAGGATAAGCACTGCTTGTTTCGGTACCAATAATTTTATTTCCTTCAACAATAACTGCCCCAGCAGGAAATTTTCCTTGTTCAAGCGAGTCTTTTGACAACTCTATTGCCTTTTTTATAAAGTTTTTATTCATTTTTATCCCCACATTCTTTTAAGAGCAGGAAAACGCTCCATGTTTAAATGGTCCATAACAGCAATATTCCAGCCTGTATGTAATACTTCATGCTGGTCTAATGCCCAAAGCATATCGACAACATCAATCAGCTTTTTGCTCCATGGAACCTGAACCTTTTTCTTGCATTTTTCCTCACTGGCTAAAATAGCGATTAATTCCTGGTCTGCTTTTTTAAGCTCAGATAGCAGTTCCTTTTTGCTTTTTGCCTTCAGTTCTTGATTGTAGAAATCTCCAAATTTCAGCCTTCCTTTTTCAACCGCCAGCATATAAGTTCGCTGGACATTAATTTGATGGGCCAAACTTTCTCTGGGGGAATCTGATTTCCTGTCAGGAGTATCTACCATCCGAAAGTCAAACTTGTTTTCAGGAACTCGTTCATAAAATTCCCTGTTTATCTCTCGATTGGCAAAAAATGTTTTTAAAAAGTCTTTTGCTTTTGGGTTGGTTACTTTTGAAATGTCCATTTTCTATATTTTACCTCAAGCAAAGGAAATTTATAAGTTTAGCTTCAATTTTCCCTTCGCACTAAGGGATTCTATTAGAGGCGATTTAAGGCTAGTTTCTGCCTGAAGTTCTTGGGTATAATAAGTTCCAACTGGCTCGCTCTAGTTGATGATTTCCGAACCGTTAATTGGGTTCATCCTGAGATGGTTTATCGGAAATCTGTTTTATTTCTTGAGCATTATTCTCTCCACTAAAGAATCTTATTAATTTGAACTTTGTCTAGGAACCTTAAATGAAGTGCACTGAAGCTATCGCAAAAAGAAAGGGTCAGTACCTCCTGGTTTTTGTAATCCTTGAGATGCTGACCCACTTTGTGAGATTGTAAACTGGCACCCGTAAACAACGTAGGAATCGGTTATCCTTTGGTAGATTCACCTTTCTTCCCTAATCGAACGGATGTACCAGTCCAATAGGCAGGACTCCCTTGCCTATTGGTAACAGGAGAGCCTCCTATGTGAAGACGTCCACATTCTCCACAAGGAAAGGCGTTAGTGGCAGAGGAACAACCAGTCTGAAGTAAAACGGGAGTGTTTATGTCAATTACGCCCCTGCAACCCTCCTCTTCACAACTCATCTCCTCTTGTGTATCGTTCATCACAACCTCCTCTTTCCCTCTCTTTCCTAAACTTAACCACGAACCCTCCTTAAACAAGTATCGATGAGCCTATATTCAATTGTGCTGGTAATTATACCAAATTAGAAGCAAATTTCAATCTTATAGAATGCTAGCTCGCTAGATGGGACGATTTTCGAATTGTGGAGTGGGTGAGTTTGATTAAAAATCCCAAGGAAATGATGGTTAAAATAAATCAGGTATTAGCTCTTTGTGGACAAAATTAGAACCAGTTTAGCTTTAAAATCTAACTTTTTCTGTGCTGAATTAAGGCTCCTGTAATTATCAGCAGTAAACCAATAAGCTGGGCAATAACTATTCTCTCATTAAGAAGGACAAATATATATACCAATGAGGCAAACGGAGTTAAATACGCAAGACTCGCAACTCCTACGGTTTTTCCTAGATTAAGAGCCTTAAACCAGAGAAAATAAGCAATCGCTAGATTAAAGATGCCTAAAGATAAAATACCCCACAAACTGGTTTGTGTTGGCACAACTGGCTTACTTAAAAGTAACAAGGCGGGTATGGACAACAAAAACATCGTTGCAAAATAAACAAAATAACTAATGTTGATATCTTCTTTATTTTTCCTTCCTAAGTTAGAAAACAAACCCCAACATACTCCTGCAAAAAGGGCAAAACTTGCTCCTAACGGATTACTTATCCTGAATTCAGAAAAATCTCCTTTGGTGATAATTACTACTACGCCAATGAAACCAAGAAGAACGGCGAGCATTTTTTTGACTGTCAATTTTTCATTAAATATTGGAATGGCAAAAACCACCACCATAATTGGCCAAATATAATTAAGCATCATTGCTTCGGATGCAGGAATCAATTTCAAACTTAGCCAGTATGAAAAATAATAGAAAAATGCTGGGATTGCATACAAAGACAATTTGGCAAGCGATTTAGGTTTCAGTTTTCTAATAAGAGACAGTTTTTTAAGAAAAATAAGAAACACAAAATTAACAAGCGCAGCAATGAAGAAGATATAAAACTGAAGCTGGAAACTGTCCAAATCTTTTAAAGAAAGTTTACTAACGGCAGCAAAAGACCCCCAAATTAAGACAACACCCAGAGTAAGTAAATAAGCCTTAATTCTGTCAGTCATATCCCAATTCTACCATAACACCCCCCTCTAGCAAATATTACAAACCAAAAAAAAGCCCAGTAAATCGGGCTTTCTATTCCTAGCTCGCCCTAGTTGATGATTTCCGAACTATGGAGTGGGCTCATCCTGGGGTGATTTATCAGAAGTCGGTGGAATTTTTACAGGTTTATGTTCATCGTGGGCGGAGTTAGAGCTAGTCTAACTGCCTTCAACCAAACCTAATCTTTGCGAACTCTTTCCAAGTTCTAGAACTACCCCTCTGTTCGTAAAGATATATTGAATCAATCTCAAACTCTATTTTACCTCTAAATCTAGCAAGTTCTTTTTTAATTTTAGGCAAAACCTCTTTGGGAACTTTCTCCGCTATGGTCATATGGGGCGTATATTCTGACGGCGTATATTTGTGTCCTTTAAAAACATTCTTGATTTTCCCTTTAAGGGCTTTAGTGGTTTTAACCAAAAACTTTTTCATTAAATCCGCCGAGCCTTCGTCTAGTCTAAAATAGACTACATTATTCCTCTTGTTTTCAAAGAAATCTACCGAATCACATTTCACTTTCGCTACTGGGGTTTTTGAAAAACTTTTTTTAAGAGTGTTTATTACTTCTTTTTGTGAACTAGTAATTAAAAAAGGAGGATATATTGTGATATGCGGGGGAATCGCGTATCCCGTATATTTTGCATATTTCTCCCTATATTTATCAACAAAATCGCAGACTTTTCTTGGAGGAACAACAATTACCAAATACCAGTTCATAACCCAATTCTACCAAAACATCCTTCCTGGGGAAATTAAAAGCCAAAAAGCCCTCTGTTTCGGGCTTTTATATTCTTAGCTCCCCCTAAAGAACTTATTCTGCAACCAAGAGATAGAGTTTGACTTTACCTTTTCTGAGGTTAAAACAAACTTTGGTTTGTTGGGATAATTTTCGGACCTGCTTATTTATTGGGATGAGTATGGAAGATGTTCTGGTAACAAACAAAAAGTCTCGCTTTATTGGTAGGCTAATGCCAAAAGCACAACAAAACGAGACTTGTATTGGGGGATCCAGGCAAGCTATCTGAGGAGATAGAGTTTATTGGCACCGGCCAGAATAGTCTCGCCCTCGGCGACATCTACTTCTGAGCCTTTCTGGTGGATTGACTCAACCTTGACCATTACACCAGTTGTTCCAGGATCTCTATCTAGTTGTACTGCGGCTTCAATATGGTGGTCGCCTTGACCAGCCTTATACTGAACCCTTTGTCCTTTCCTCAACTTGCTTAATCCCTCATAACCTATGCGTTCCATGATTAGCTCCTTCCTTTAAGGACTAATAGAAACACAGGTTGATGAGGGTATTATAAATTATATGTGATGAATAGTCAAACTATAGGATACATTGCTCCGCGGGTAGGATTCGAACCTACAACCAACTGCTTAACAGGCAGCCGCTCTACCATTGAGCTACCGCGGAATGGTGGCTTTATTTTACCAAATTTGAGCTATTTATTCTAGATAATCCTGGAGTTTTTTTCTTCTTGAAGGATGCTTAAGTTTTCTCAATGCTTTAGCCTCAATCTGCCTAATTCTTTCCCGAGTAACGCCAAATTCCTTGCCTACTTCTTCCAAAGTCATCGGTTGGTAACCATCCAAACCAAATCTCATTTTAAGAACTCTGGCTTCTCGGTCCGACAAACTCTCCAAAACTTCCTCAATGTTTTCCTTTAAGAGCTGCTTTGATGCTTGGTCAACTGGCGAGGGCTGAGTCTCATCTGGAATAAAGTCTCCTAAAAGAGAGTCTTCTTCATCACCAACAGGTTTTTCCAAAGAAGTCGTGTCTTGAGCAATTTTGAAAATTTCTCTAACTCGATCGGGGTCAAGTTCCATCTCCTTACCAATTTCCTCAGCCGTTGGTTCTCTGCCTAGTTGCTGGGCTAGTTTCCTTGAAGTCCGAATGAGCTTGTTAATCGTTTCCACCATGTGAACCGGAATCCTGATAGTTCTTGCCTGGTCAGCAATGGCTCGAGTAATTGCCTGCCTTATCCACCAGGTGGCGTAGGTAGAGAATTTATAACCTCTGCGCCAATCATATTTTTCCACTGCCCGCATTAATCCCTGATTACCCTCTTGAATCAAATCCAAAAAACTCATTCCCCGACCCGCATATTTTTTGGCAATGGAAACAACTAGTCTCAAATTAGACTGAATCAGTCTCTTTTTCGCGGCTCGACTGCCTTTTTCCACTCCTTGGGCAAGGTCAATCTCTTGTTCAGCGGTTAGCAAAGGAATCCTGCCAATTTCTTTCAGATACATTCGGACCGGGTCAGTTAGGGTTTTGTCTTCTAAAGTTGCTAAAACCTCAAGCTCTTTAGCCAATTCCGTTGTTGCCTTCTCATCCTCAGCCATTTCCTCTTCGGTCACGGATTCAAAAACATCCACGCCTTCGGCTAAAAACTTAGTATAAAGGTCATCTAATTCCTCAACCCTTTCCTCCGCATCGGGAAAAAGCTTAAGAATCTCCTCTTGGGTAATAAAACCCTGTTTTTTTCCTTTATCAATAATTTTGTTGATATTAATTTTCTTCTTTTTTGCCATCTTTATTTCTCTACCAATATTATACTACGTCTCAAGTTCAGAGAGCTCAACAGATAAATCTCGAAACTGTTCGTGCAATTTCTTTAACTTCTCTTTTTCCCTTTTGGTTGGCTTTTCCACTTTTTCCAACTCACCTATTTGATTACCAATTTCTTTAAGCGCTTCTCTTAAGTTTAACCTCCTTAAGTCTCGTTTTGTTCTAAGGAGTTCTTTTCTGAACTTTTCTTCACTTTCAATTAAATCAGCTATCTCTAATAAATAAAGCTTGTCAAAAGCTTCTTTTAATTCAGCTGGCAGCATTTTGGCAAGGCGCTGGCTATCAAGGGTTTTGTAACGCTTAAAATATTTGCCTAAAGCCTCAACAATATTTTGAAAGCGTGGTGTTTTAATCAGTTTTTGAACTTCTTTTTTCCTTAACATTTGCCAATTTTCTGATTGAAAAGCCAGAGCTAAGAGGTGCTCTTCCAAAACCTCTCTTCGACTCATTTTTTCAACTTTCTCGTAATCCTTTCTTTCTAAGGGTGTCTTGGCACTTTCTTCACTAATAAACTTAGCTACTTCAGCTGCGACTGCTTCCTCTTCAACCCGAAGTTTGTCAGCCAATTGACGCACGTAATGAGCCTGAACAACCTTATTACTAATCTTGGCAAGAATTGGGGTTAATTCTAAACTAATCTTCCGCTTGCCATCAATGGTTCGGGCATCAAACCGAGAAAAAGCCGAATCAAGAAAATAATCATAAATGGGCACGGCTTGTTTAACCTGCTGGCGCCAAAGCTTGGGTGTTTTCTGAGCAACTTCATCAGGATCTTTGCCTCCTTTTACCTCAATCACATTAATCGCCATGCCCGCAGCATCAGCCAGTTCAATCCCTCTTCGCGCTGCCTGGTCACCAGCAACATCCTGGTCCAAAGCTAAAATAATATTTTGGGTAAAGCGACTTAACAAATCGACTTGACCTTGAGTTAAGGCTGTGCCCTTAAGAGCAACCACATTACCCACCCCTGCCTGAATCGAAGAAATAGCATCCAATTCTCCCTCAACAACAATGGCTCGGTCAGCTTTTTTAATTGCTTTTTTAGTTTCCACCAAGCCATAAAGCAAATCAGACTTATGATAAACCAAGGTTTCTGGGGTATTAATGTATTTAGCTTCTTCCTGCTTAGGATCAAGAGTCCTTCCAGCAAAACCAACAACATTATTCCGACGGTCGCGCAAAGTAAACATCAGGCGACCCCGAAAACGATCATAATAACCCCGCCTTTTCTCACTCTTAATCACCAACCCCGCCCTTTCCAAATCTTCTTTTCTGTATCTTTTTTTCTTAACCAAATAATCTTGCAAAGCTTCCCATAAATTAGGCGAGTAACCAAGTTTAAAGTTTGCTAAAGATTCCCGACTGATCCCCCGCCCAAGAATATAATTAAGGGCTTTTCTGCCAACCGGATGTTTGGTTAAAAGATAATGGTAATACTCACTAGCTAAATGATTAATCTCATAAAGGCGTTGTTTTTGCCTCTCGCTTTCAGAAGGCCGATAGCGCCGAAGTTTAATACCAGCCCGTTTAGCTAAGGTTTGTAAAGCCTCGCCAAACTCCATGTTTTCCGTGAGCATGGTGAACTTAAAAATATCGCCACCCTCCCCACAGCCAAAGCACTTAAAAATCTGGCGTTCGGGAGAAACAATAAAAGAAGGAATTTTCTCGGAATGAAAGGGACAAAGAGCCTTGAAATTACGCCCGGTTTTCTTTAGAGGAACGGATTCATTAATCAATTCAACGATATCAATCTTTCGTCTGATTTCTTCTAATCGGTCTTCGGCCATAATAATTCCCGCAAAATTAACGCAAAATTAACGCATTATTAAAATTTGGGGACAACCTTTGAAACAAATTCTTTTTTCCTATATTTCCTTAGCAAATCCAAATCAATCTCCGCCTGAATTATGCCTCCATTTTTGCTCATGGCAAGAACTTTACCTTCAAAGTTGATTACATCCAAAAGAGATGATTGTCCTATCGCACCTGTTGCCCCAATTAAATAAGCTTTGTTGAGCATGGCTATGGCCCTATCTAATAAAAGCCAATGTTCACAAAACTTCCCAAATTTTGGATCATCTAAGCCATAACCTCGAGAATTAATAATAATCTCAGCATCAAAAGGCTGTTTAAAAGACCATTGGTCTCGGCAGACGACGAGCCCCATTGTTCCGAACTCCGTTTTGATCCCTTTTTTAGAGAATTTTCCAGGAGAAATACCTGCTTTCTCTTCAAAACTTGCGAGTTTCACTTTTCTTTGCTTCCCCACTATTTTTCCCTTTTTATCAATAAGGATGCTGGTGACGTACTTTCGCCCCCGGATTTTCTCAACCATGCCAAAAACTAAATTAAGAGCCTTCTTTTTTACATAATCTTGAAGAAAAAGAAAAGAATCATCAGTAAATTCTACTCCTGAATAAAGATTCTCTCCATCCAAAAAATATTCAGGAAAACAAATTAAGGAATTGGTTTTGAGACCTTTAAAAGAACCAAAAAGTTTTTCCAATTGCTTTCTTGATTTTTGGGTTTTACAGGAAATAGCGTAGACTTTCATTTCTTAGCGGAGAGGGTGGGATTCGAACCCACGATAGCCTTTCGACTATACACGCTTTCCAAGCGTGGGCATTAAACCACTCTGCCACCTCTCCTAAAATAACTTTTGTTGTTTTTCTGTTTCCTCTAAAATCCCTTTTGCCTTTTTTAAGGCTTTCTTTTCTGAATCAAAAGTTAACCGTTCGTAAGCCTCTTTAAAAGAAAGCCATTTAATTGCCGCGATTTTTTCCGCGTCTTCCTTTTTCTTTCCCTTCCCCTGATATTCCATTAAAAATAAGGCAATTGTTTTAAAAATTCTGTTTTTGTTTTCGTCGTAGAAAAAGACTCTTAGGCTATCAACCTTTTCAACGACGTTTGCCTTGATTCCTGTTTCTTCTTCTACTTCCCTTTTTGCTGTTTCTGTTGATTGCTCTCCTTCCTCAACCCAACCCTTGGGAAATTGCCAACGACCTTTACTCCAATGTCCGCCTCCTTCTGGTTGAATAATTAACCATAGAATTTCACCATTCTCCTTTTTAAAAACCACCCCACCAGCAGAATATTCCTTTTTAACTGGCTTTTTCTTTTTAGCCATGCGTCCCTGAGAGGATTCGAACCTCCGACCCTCAGTTTCGGAAACTGATACTCTATCCACTGAGCTACAGGGACTCAGGGCGGTGGGAGAGGGATTCGAACCCCCGTAAGACTTTCATCTCGCTTGGTTTTCGAAACCAGCCCGTTAAACCACTCCGGCATCCCACCAATAGTGCGCCCAGTGAGACTCGAACTCACAACCTTCTCGTTCGCAACGAGATGCTCTTTCCAATTGAGCTACGGGCGCATTTATCAAGAAGGTGTTTCTAAAGGAACCCGTTGCGAGACCCACTCGCTTGACCGATCAATCCAGGTTTTTTCTGGTTCCTCAAAAAGAAGATAATCAGAAAGAATCTTTTCAACTTGTTCCCGTTTTGCCTCACCCAATAAGATCAACAACCGCCGCGATAAACCAAACAAAGTCTCAACATTTAAAATCTTATCCCCGAATTTTTCCGTGAACCAAAATCTCCCGAGTCCCTCCCAATCATATTTTCTCTTCCCAGTAACAATCCCCCGATTGGTAATTTTATGCTCGACTTTTCGGGGCTCAACCGTGGCCATGATATAAACCACAAAAGCCAAAGCAATTAGAACCAAAATCAAAACCCACTCCCTTAAAAAAAGCAAAATCACAATTGACAAAAAAACAAAGGCTCCGGCAGTGGTAAAAAACTCCCGGCTGCGCCTTTTGAAGGGTCTGTCAGGAGCCGACCAAGTAAGCAAGGTTTTTAATGGCTCTGGTCTGACCACTTGGACTTTCTCATTCTCAGGCTTTTCCTTTTTCAAAGTACTTGGTGGAGTTTTTGGTTGTTTTTCTTGAGCAGGCATGTTTTTTCTTTAATTAATCTTTAACAACTCTATTGTAACATGCGGTGGGGGTGGGATTCGAACCCACGATGGTCTTACGACCATACTGCTTTTCAAGAGCAGCGCAATCGTCCACTCTGCCACCCCACCTGGCGGAAGGAGTGGGATTCGAACCCACGTGGCCTTTTCAGACCAACGGTTTAGCAAACCGCCCCGTTTAACCACTCCGGCATCCTTCCTAAATTGTCTCTATTTTAACAAAAAATGGCTTAAATTTCACCTTGCCAAAGTCAATCCCCAAACCTCTTTTACGCCTGCTTTTTTAAGTACTAGACCGCATTCGCGCAAAGTGGAGCCCGTTGTCCAAACATCATCAAAAAGAATAACCTTTTTTAATTTAGCCTTAGGAGTAATTTTAAAAGCGTTACGAATGTTCTTTTTCCGCTCTTTTCCCTTTAAATCAACTTGAGGTTTGGTGTATTTGTAACGAATTAAGACATCATTTCGAATGCCTGAACCAAGCTTCCGAGCTAATATCTTGCCCAAGAGCTCGGCCTGATTAAAGCCTCGCCAGCGTTGGCGGCGAGGATGAAGGGGAATGGGAACAAGGGTGAAAGATTTGAAATAAGGTAGTTTGGGAGTTAATCCAATCAGCTCTTCAGCCAAATCAGTGATAAATTTGTATTTCAATTGACCAATTGCTTCTTTTACAATGCCTTCGTAAGCAAAAATTGAAGTTAAATTATCAAGCGAGTATTTAGTTTGGCAACGAGGATGGGTTTTGCCCCCAATGGCTGGTTTTTGACAAACCGGGCAAATTGGCTTCTCAACTGACTTAATTTTCTTTAGACATTCCTGACAAAAATACTTTCCCCACTGACCACAACCCAAACAGCAACGGGGAAATAAAAAGTCAAGCAGCATTAAATCAATTCTAGCAAAAAGACACCCGAAGGTGTCTCTCTTGTGGAGATGGCCGGGTTGAACCGACGTCCGAAAAAAATTTCTAAAAACTTCTACAAGTTTAGCTAACTCTTGTTTGTCGTTTTAGCCTGATCCTGTTAGCCGGAAAGCTAAAACCAAGACCAATTAATCCTTGGTTCAATTGGTTTAGTCGAACCAATTGAATTGTATCCTGACTAGGTTCACACCCATAGTTTCTCGTCAGGAGAAAAAACCATAGATGCCATTTATGCTGAGGCGCCTTTAGGCGACAGCATAAAGAGGGGCAACATTTTTGTTGCCAATTATGTTTTGAAACCTTTTAGCGGCTTATTTCAGGCCGACTTGCCGTTTTTAAAGAACCCTTTCCGTCGAAACCTACATCCCCTTGTCTTTTAAAGCTTGTTCAATTTCTCTTTCTAAAGCCTTTCTTTTTTTCGCTTCTCTTTTATCGTATTTCTTTTTACCTCTTGCTAAAGCGATTTCTAGCTTGATTTTCCGAGCCTTAGTATAGCACGAAACAGGTATAACAGTCAACTTTTTTTCCTTGGTTTGTTGGGTTAGTTTAAGAAGCTCATTTTTATGTAAAAGGAGTTTCCGACTGCGCTTTGGATCATAATCTCGATTGTCAGCAAAAGGGTAGGGGTTAATAAAGGCATTAAGTAGCCAGGCTTCGTTATCAATAATTTTAACAAAGCTCTCACTTAAACTCATTTTTCCTGCTTTAACCGACTTGACCTCTGCCCCTGTTAAAACAATTCCTGCCTCAAACTTCTCCAGAAGATGATAGTCGTATCTTGCCCGCCGATTAATAATCTTTTTCATTTAATCTCAATAACGAAAATTTGATTACCCGACAAAAGTAAAATCTTTTTCTCTTCCTCGGAAGCAACCAAACCAACAACATCACCCATTCCTTGCCAAAGATATTGGGAATGATATTCGCCTGACTTATCAACCACCACTACTCGCGAATTGCCTTTATCAACAATATAAAGCCTTTCTTGGTCGTCATCAGTAAAAAGGGCAATGGGATTGCTTAAAGGCTGGTCTAAACCCGAAATAGCAAAAGGGTCTCTGCCTCCTTGGGTAAATTTAAAAATCGTTCCGTTAGATTTTAAAACCCAAACCGAACCATCAATACTCATTGCCACCGCATCACTAAAATCAGGTTCCTCCCCTTTTAACCAGCGTCGGTAGGCTCCAAAACCACCCTCAATCCCGGGATACTTCCAAACTTCTCCGTTTTTATCAAGTAAATAAAGATTGCCCCCAAAAGCGCGGAAATCAATGATTTCTCCCCATTCTTCATCAGCCTCTATAACTAATTTTTCCCGCTTGGTTTCTTTATCAAACTCCAAGATTCCTCTATCAGTGAGTAAATAAATTTTGGGCAAAAAGACGGCAACGTGTTGACCATCAGTCAAACTCTCTCCTCCTGCTAAAATGGCTGATTTCTTAGTGGCAATCTCCAAACTGTAAATCGTTTTTTTCTCCTTATCAAAAATCACTATTTCGCCTCCGGAAATAGCCAAATCATCACCTTTAGCTCCATCTTTAATAAAAACCAAATCAAAGAAACTAGTGGGTTCAACCTCATGTTCGCGCATCACTAAAGAAAGTGATTGCTCCAACTCTTCTTGAAAATCAAAAACTGCCTGGGTAGCTTCTTCGTCACTAATTTCATTAATCAAATCTCTGGCTTCAAGTAACAATTGGCGAGCTCTAATCGGATTAAGATCAATTAAAGCATCCCCCTCCTCTTTTTTGATTTGGGCTTGTTTTAAGATAGCGGCCTGATCGCCACCCTCTTGGTGGCGGCTTCGTTGCCTGGCCCCCAAAACAACACTCACTACCAGTAAAATAAGGAGAATGGCAGCAACACTCATTAAAGTCTTTTTAGGTCTTTCTTTTTCTTTGTCTTCTTTGGCCAAGTAAATTGCCCGCCGCTTCAGCCTTTTTCCTACTTTGAAAAAAAGTAATTGACCTAACCCCACTCCTCGATTTAGTAAACCAGTCAATTGCTGTCTAATGCCAAACTTGAACCGCTGCCTTTCAAAAGTTGGTTTTTCCTCTGAGGGCTTTTCTTCTTGAGGAAGAATGGCTTTAGGCTCCTCTTCCGCCAAACTCTCTAGCTTTAAAACCACTGCTGCCGCTTGACCATCTTCTTTTCGGCCATGAATCATGGGAACTAAAGACTCTGCTGCTTCATTGGCTGAATCAACTGACAAAGCGGCTTTAATTGCTCCCTCAGCCAAAAAAGAAAAAAATTTCTGACTGCCTAAAAGAAAAACATCACCACTGGTCACCCGACCACTAGCAACTTCCACTTCAGCTTCTTTACCTGACAAAATAGTGGCAATTTTTCCTTTTCGCTGAACCAAAACTTTTCCTTTACCTGCAATGGCAAAATAAATTGTTTCTCCGATTAGAGCGGCGGCTTCTACTTCTAAGGCTGCCTCTTCCTTTGTTTCTTCCAATACTTGTTTTAAAGCCTTTTCCAATTGGTTAATCGCTTTTTCTTCCAAACCTCCGTAATACTCCTCGTGAAGACGAGAAATTATTTCTCTCCCAGCAGCAACTACCTCTCCTTCGGTTAACTCAGAAAGACTAATCACCGCCAAAAATTGGCCTCTTTTGGCTAATTTTTCTTTTTCAGTAGGGGAAAAAGTGTGGACTTGAGACCAGGCTTCTTCAGTGGCGGTTCCCACAATCTTGGCAGTTTCAAGAAGGAATTTTTTCATCAGCTTAAAAAGCAAGAAGAATAATCAAAAACAAACCAATAATCAACCCCAAATGAATCCAGGCAATAACTTTAATGGGTAGGTCAAAAGCGCCATTTAAGGTTCGCGCCATCAAATTAACCTGGCGAATAACAATCACCCCAAAAGCTAAATAAAAGAACATCCCAAGAAGCAAAAGCGCTTTAAAAACCCAATTGAAATTAAAACTAAGGGTTGTCAAGTATTCAATTAATTTTTCAAACGGTGTCATCTTACCCTTCCATCTATTTTTTCTTGTTCTTCTTCAAGAATTAATTGATTAAGAATTTTAATCACTTCTTCTGGTTTGGGAATAGCCTCAAAAATAAATTCCCTCTCTTCTCCAGCTGTCTGAATGTGGACATCACCAAAATTAAAAAGCGAACGAATAAAACCACCCATCTTAACGCTGATATCCTGAACCATATCAATTTTCGTGCTGGAAATATCTCGGTAGAGAATGCTAGGAAAATCAATATCAATTACCCGCTCGTCAGTAACAATATTGACATTAAAAAACCACCTTAAAAATTGCTCAAAAGCATAAGAAAAAGTCAAAAGATACCAGACCAAACTGACTATCGTGCGAAAACGAAAGGAAGTAAAAAGATCTGAAGAAAATCTGAAAATTACACTCGGTAACAAAATCAAGATAATGGTAATGAATACCCATCTTACATTAGTCACCAGATGACGCCTGGTTAAAAGAATGATTTTTTCCTCTTTATCCTGGGTATCAAAAGTAACTTTTCGGGGACGAATGAGCAAAGACGCCAAGGGGTTGGTAGTTCTCTTGGCTTTTAGTTCCTCAGCTACTGTTTTAACCTGAGCCGCTTTGGGCTTAATTTTTGGTTTCTTTGGCTTCTTTTCTTTTTCTTTGGCAACAAAAATATCTGGCATATTAAGCTAATTTTATCACTTTTCCTCAATATTAAACAACGGGCCAACGATTTGAATGTTAGCCGGAGCACGAAGATTGAAAAAGTTTTTGAACTCAGGCCCCTCAAAGGTTTTTGTTCCTCCGTCACCAGAAATGGTTACTGCCGTTGTTCTTCCCAATCCTTTGTCCCAACCAACGGAACCACTAGAAATACTGTTAAAAGAAGTAATGTCGCGATTTTCAAGTTCCTGCTTAACCCTACCCGCATCCCAAGTATCCACTCCATCAGGATTAGGCTTATCTACTTGGGGAAGATGTTTTTGGGTTGAAGAATCAGCCTTAGCTAAAAGCAAAACATTAACAATGTCAGCTACTTCCTCTGACTTAAGCCAAGCAGAACTGGCGTATTCTTTTCGCCAACCTTGAGCAGCATAAAAACAAGGTGAATCTCTATCATAAGCTTTTGATTGAAGGTCAGCAAAACTATCAACGCCATCACTAGTATCTCGCATTCTTTTTGTCCAAGGTCTATGACTCCAGCCAACATCAGAAGAATAAAAAGTGTAGCCACCCGCGGTTGAAGCATACCAAGCGGTAATTGGCTGACCGCTGTGAACCGCGACCTCACCTTCGGTTGCTTTTACGGCTGCTTCCCAATTGCCTCCTTTGTTACCACCTTTGTAAACCTGACATTGCTGGGTGGTACAAATTTCCTTGGCACCGTTATCCGTATAGGCCAAGGCATAGGACCGAGCCGCCACTGCCTGAGCCTTTTGGGCTTCAGCAGGCCAGCTTTCAGGCATCTCATAAATGCCTAGCAAATATTGCTCCAAAGACATTTCGCCGTAGCCCTGAACCTTGATATTGATATTGGCGCGCTTTTCAATAGAAATTCCTTCATAATAAGCATTAAGAATGTCGCGATAAGACTGGCCGGCTTTGGCTCGACCATAAGCCCCATACTGATTCATTCCTACCCGATGAGGAATACCATAAGTGTAAAAGGCAAAAGCAGGACCAAAGCCTGGGTCTCTTTCTCGGTCATCAACACAAAACAAGGGACCAGCTCCTAAAGTAGTGGGAAGATTCAAACTAGCCAGTTTTTGAGCTAATAATTGTTGCTGTTTAGCGGTTAAAGAAGCAATAGCAGATTCCACTTTCTCTACCTCTCCTTCTAAGAAGGTGGCGCGCTCATCAACTTGTTTTTGGAGTTGAGAAAGACTGGTTTGAGTTCTTTCAAGAACATCCTTATCTTCTCCAAGTTTTTTCAAATCAGAAGAAATTTGAACAATCATCAGTCGGTCTTGATTAACCACTTTAAGACGAAAGGCAAGTTCTCGGGCAAGTTCTTGAGCACTAGCAGAAGAAAGAAATAAAAGAAGGGGTGAAGATTTCTGACTTTCGATATAGTAACTTCTTACCTTGGCAGCCAAAAGCTCCTCTTGAAAAGCGAGGTCAACTTCTCTTTCAAGAATACTAACTTCCAGTTGCTTTAAACTCATCCCAATCGCATCAAGCCTTTTTTGAATATCAGCCAATTGAGTTTTGAGGTTAGCGAGTTCAGCTTTGTTGCGTTCATGAGCAGGTTTTAAGGCATCAATAATTTTCTGGATTTCGCCAATTTGACAATCATAGTCGCTTTCTGGACAGGCGGCTCGGACAATTAAAACAGAAGAAAAAATGAATAAAAGAAAAATTCCTAATCCTGCCAACCCCTTAGCCTTTTTCATTTCCTCTCAAGTATATCACAGCCATTATTCAGCCCATATTGCGCGTCACAAAATATTTGTGCTAGACTGGATTTGATGAAAAAAGTCCTTTTATCATTTTTGTTAATTTTCCTCTTTACTTCCCCATTAACCTCAAACGCCCTCGCTGCTGAATGCGTTCCTACTGCCATTGGTTGCATTGATATCAGTGGCCCCAGTGAGTTTGTTGATACCATCCTAAGATTAGCCATTGGTTTGGCTGGAGGAATTGCTATGCTTCTAATTATTTTTGGTGGGATTCAAATCTTAACCTCAGCCGGCAATCCTGAAAGGGTTAAGGCAGGAAAAGAAATGATTACTTCTGCCATCGCCGGTTTACTTTTAATTATTTTTTCTGTCTTTATTTTGCGTATAATTGGAGTGCAAATACTAGATATTTTTTAAAATGAAAAAACTAGCTTTAGATCTTCCCGGTGGATACAGCATTTCGGAACCAGAGGGGTTCAAGTTTGTTGGAGGAAATATTGGTGAAATTATCAACGCTTTGGTTCCCTATATTTTTGCTTTAGCTGGCTTAGTTTTGCTTCTTATCCTCATCTGGGGCGGCTTTGAAATGATGACTTCTGCTGGTGACCCGAAGAAAATGGAATCGGCCAAAGGAAAGCTAACCAATGCCGTGGCTGGCTTCATTATTATCTTTGTTGCTTTTTGGCTGGTCCAAATTTTGGAAGTTATTTTCGGGTTGACGATTTTTTAGAAGGTTTTTTATATACTTCGAATTCGCCTCCGCCAAAACGCCGAGTCCTTTTTTGATACTCAATAATGGCTTTATCCAGTTTATGAGGAGTGAAAGATGGCCAAAGAGTTTCGGTAAAATAAAGTTCGCTGTAGGACATCTGCCACAAAAGAAAATTGGAAAGCCTTTTTTCTCCTCCGGTGCGAATAATTAAATCAGGATCAGGCTCACCATTGGTGTAAAGAAAGGTGCCAAACATTCTTTCATTAATTTTTTCTGGAGGAATTTCTTGATCAATGATTTGCTTGATTGCCATTAAAATCTCGTCCCGACCCCCATAGTTCAAAGCCACATTCACTTTTAATCTTTCGTGTTTTATAACAATGGCAAGCATCTCTTTGATGGCCTTAACCACTTTTCGAGGAAAAGCTTGAAAATCACCCAAAACCGCTAGTTTGACACCTTTTTCTTTGTACTCTTCTTTCCTTTCCTCAACCGCCCTAGTTAAAAGTTTAAATAATCCTTCCACTTCTTTTTTTGCCCTTTTCTTCCAGTTCTCGGTTGATAAAGCGTAAATCGTTAAAGTTTCCACCCCTAAATCCAAACAGTGCTCAACAATCTTAACCAAAGCCTTAACACCTGCCTCATGACCCTGCATCGGCGTCAATCCTTTTTTAGCTGCCCAACGACGATTACCATCCATGATAATGCCAATATGCTTGGGAATTTTTTTCTTATCGAGTTTTGGTCTAGAAGTTTTCCTCGCCATGTCGAACGTATTGTACCACGCCTAACTCTCTCGCTCAATCATAAAGTCAGCCATATTCGAAAGAGTGTCCACCAATTTAGGATTTTGAGTGATTTGAGGAATAAATTTCTTTCCTTTTTCAACCAACCTTCTTGCCATTTTTTGGGAATAATCTAAAGCGCCAGTTTCCTGAGTAATCTTCCTTACCCTATTAAGTTCTCTTTTGGTCAAGTCTTTGTTCCCATAGGCATTCCTAATGAATTTCTTATCCTCGCCTTTTGCTAATTCCAAAGCTTTAAGATGAAGAAGGGTAATTTTGTTCTCTTTAACATCACTGCCTATTGGTTTTCCCAAAGTTTTCTCATCGGAAAAAAGTCCCAATTCATCATCTCGAATCTGAAAGGCAATCCCTACTGGTAAACCATATTTTTCGATTTTTTTAACCTCTTTCTCGTCTGCTCCAGCAAATAAGGCTCCATACTGTAAGGGGCCAGTAATAGTGTAGTTAGCAGCTTTATAATGATGAACCCTTAAAACATCCTCTTCTGATAGTTTATCCTCGAGTTCATAAGTAAGATCAAGAGCCTGCCCATAAGCAGTGCTTAATATTTGGTTACTAAAAGCTCTTAATACTCTTGTCTTCACCTTATCACTAAAATCAGAATCGCTCAAAAGAAGATAAGAAAGGGCAAAACCAATATCTCCCATATCCATTGCCATACTAAGACCGTAGTGATCTCCTTCTCCTTTTTTATATCGTTTCTTATGAAAGTTCTCGTACTGAACATGAATAGTTGGCATTTTTCTTCTAAGAATATCTCTATCCATAATGTCGTCATGAATCAAAATCCAGGTATGCGTAATCTCAACCATTAAGGAAGCTTTTAAAATCGCTTTTCCGTTCTTGCTATTAAAGCATTCATAACCTAGTTTAGTTAAACTCCCCCGAATGTTCTTTCCTCCCATATACTTGCGGTAAATTCGCATCATTTCTGCGGTTATTGGCGAAATCTTGGCCGCCTCTTTTTTTTGGGTTTTGAAAAAAGAATCCAAAATTGGTTCTGTTTTCTTAATATAGTCTTCAAGATAAGCCTTGGCTTGCATCGAAAAGAGTATAGCGGAAACTCTTCTAAGTTGCAAAAAGTTGACAGAGGGAATTTGATATTGATAGACTGAATTTGATGCAAAAATTGGCCTTCAATATTGGCGAAGCGCTTTTTGGAGAACACTCCGGTTTAACACCTTCAATGACTTTGGGCAGCATTATTTCCAATGTCCTGCCAAACATCTATATCTTGGCGGGGGTGATTCTCTTTTTTTTCCTGATTGGCGGAGGGCTAATGTTCATTTTTAGTGCTGGTCAAGAAAACCCGGAAGGAGCAGCCCAAGGGAAAAAAGCGATTACGGGTGCTTTAATTGGTTTCTTGATTATTTTTGCTAGTTATTGGATAATCCAAATAATAGAGTTCGTTACCGGAGTTAATATTTTCGAACCCGGAGGATTTTAATAAAATGCTTGATATTTTTGGCACCATTAGAAATCCTTTAGAAATCATTAATCCTGAGAGACATTATGGTGGCATCACTCAAGCTGAAGGGCGAGGGTTAATAGATTTTTTAAACAACGTTGTCCGTCTTTTAATTGTGGTTGGCGGTTTGTTCGCTTTCTTTAATCTCATCATCGCTGGATACGGGTTTTTAAGTGCTGGTGATGATCCCAAAAAAATGGCAGCGGCATGGGCAAGAATCTGGCAATCATTGATGGGGCTTTTGTTTATTGTTGGTGCTTTTGTTTTAGCAGGAATTTTTGGTTATCTTTTGTTTGGAGACGCCAGAGCGATCCTTTATCCTAAAATCTACGGACCATGATAGAAAAAGTCTTTGCTGCTGAACTTCCCCTTGGCCCTATTGGCGGGGGAAAAGAAGAAGGTTTTGGGCCTTTTGGCTATCTTTGGGCGTTTTCTGACGTTGGCGAAGCTGCCAGACAATTTACCTCAATCCTTTCTAAAATCATTGGGGTGATGACCGTGATTGCCGGCATCTGGTTCTTCTTTATTCTGATGATTGGGGCTTTTGGCTATCTTTCGGCCGGAGGCGACTCAGAAAAAATAAAGAGCGCTACCCAAAGAATTGGTAATGGCTTAACTGGTTTGGTGGTAATTGTTTTAGCCTACGCTTTTATTTCCCTTATTGGCAGATTGCTGGGAATTGATATTCTTAATCCCCAGGATGTTATTGATTTATTAGGTCCGTAAAGATATCATGATAAAAATCCTTTTAGCTCAAGGAGAGCCACCAGGAATCTACAACCCTGCCTTAGATCCTTTTATTGGCAGAGGCGAAGGGGTAACCATTCTTAACACCTTTTTAAGTAATTTCATTAGCATTCTTTTAATCGTTGGCGTTATTGTTGCTTTTATCTTTCTCGTTATTGGTGCGATTCAATGGATGACCGCTGGTAATGATAAAGCAGCAATGGAATCTGCCAGAGGCAAAGTTATTAGTGCTATCATTGGCTTGGTTGTTCTCTTCACCGTCTTTGCTATAATAAAAATAATTGGTGCCATCTTTGGCATCGAACAATTAAAGCAATTGTTTTTTGATATATCGCCATACTTAATTTCTGATTAGAAAAAGAAGAAAGGGGGTGAAAAGGTGAAGAAATTAAAAGAATTAACAAGCTACCTGATGCTTGCTCCGGTTCTGGCTGCAGAAGATAAAATTATAATCAAACCAGGACCAGAATTTGCAGGTTTGGAGAATATTACTGTTCCAGCCATTATTTCAGCGGCGATTAAATTTATTTTGGTTGTTGCTGCTTTAGTCTCCTTCGTTTTCTTAGTAATTGGTGGAATCAGATGGATCACTTCCGCTGGTGACAAAGAAGGAACAGCTAAGGCTCAAGGGACGATTACAGCGGCTCTGATTGGATTGGTGATTGTTTTTGCTGCTTGGGCAATAATCCGTTTATTGCAAACATTCTTTGGATTGGGACCAATTTTCGAATTCGAAATTCCAGTAATTGGACAGTAGAGTAGATTTGATCACTTTAATTAATTAAACCGAACAGACACCTACTCTTGACGGTAGGTGTTTGCTGTTGTAAAGTGAAAATTAATGGTTGATGACGTTCACGAAATCAAAGATATTGTTGTTATCATTGAAAATATCTTTAGCATTATCATTCGCATTGCCGGAGTCGCTGCTTTCATCATGTTTATTGTTGGCGGTTTTAGATATTTAACTGCGGGCGGTGACCCTAAAGCGGCTGAATCAGCCAGAGGAACACTAACATACGCCATTCTTGGTTTGGTTTTGATTATTGCTGCTTGGTTTATTCTTAGATTCATTTCAGAATTTACTGGGGTAACCCAAATTCTTGAGTTTGAATTTAGTCCATAATGAAAAAACTGCCCTTTTTACTTTCTTTTTTAACCATTTTCTTTTTAGCAATTATTTATCCATCCCAAACAAACGCCCAGGGATGTGGCGATATCTTTGGCTCAAATGTAGCAACAAATTGGTATCGCGAGAATCTTGAATTCATTAGAAATCAAGCCAATTGTTCCGGACCCATTCCCATTGAAGTCATTATCACCCCTGCTGAGAGAGACAACCACCAGCTTCTTTTAGACCTTGAAAAAAATTTAAGAGAACTAAATTTTGTTCCCACCTGGCGACCTTGGGGCAACGGCATGCCTCGCGGAAGTGAACTTCAAGCTTGGATTGATGCTGCCAGCGTTTTGTCCATTGGCCAATTCCAGCTTTTTAATGAACCTAACAACTGCTATTTTGGCTGCTTTTCAGGCTCAACACCAGACCCTGTTGCTGATGCCCAGGCAGCCCTTGTTTTTCTTGAGGCTAGTGAACAAGGAAAAATTAAAATTCCTCTTGCCCTAATGCCATTGTCACCCCGAACACCCAACTATGGCTCTTTTTTATCCGAGCAAAATTATTGGACCCAATTTAACAACGCCTGTGGAGGTTGTGTTAAAGATTTTGATTATATTGGCTTAAATGTCTATCCCCTAACTTCACCAGGGGCAAATCCTAATGCGAATGTTGACAAATTCATTAGTGATTTTAGTGCCCAACTTAACTTTTTTGCCAGTCTGGGTGTTAACACGGCTACCACCAGATTTGTTATCACTGAGGCTGGTCTGGATCCGGGCATGTATGAAGGCAATTTTGAGCAAAGAGTGAGAGACACCATCGCCTTTGCTCAAGCCCTTGAAGCCAGAGTTAAAGCCGACCCTTCTCTTTTCCTTAATGTTGACCAAATTACTTTCTTCATAATGGACGAAAACACCAACAAACAATATTTAATTTATCGTCAGTGTGATGATGCCGGAAATTGTGAATGGGTGGTTGACGAATATAAAGTCTATAACATCAATGTCCCTGGTGTTCCTTTTATTCCTGGAGAATTCAGTCAGCTTGATTGCAATCCTGATTTGACTGGCGAACGAGACTCTCGCCCTTATTACAACATTCCTCAAGAGCGCGCTTGTGACCTTTGTAACCTTACGGGTCTATTCTGTTCTTCCTGCGCCACTAGTTTTGCGGTTCATGACACCGTAACCTACAAACGTGGTGCCGGAGCCGAAGAGCCACCCCATTGTGTTGAGAAATCTTGGGAAGGAACCGTTACCATTGACCCAACCAACACCAAAATTCCTTTTGTGGGAAAAAAGGGAGAGGAAAGTGAAGAAAAATATTTGGCGGATTATTTTGAGGGAACAAATGAGTACTACGAAAACTATTCCCATTATTGGAAAGATTGGATCAATTATGCAGGAGTTTGGCGAAAGCTATCGCCAATGAGCTATCAAAATATTTTGAAAAAACAGATGGTTGAAAGAGCGGAAAAATCCCTTGCTTTGGGTAATCAACCTCAAGTAGAAGGTATTCACGATTATCAACTTAATTACATTGGCCGACTCTGTTGGGATGCTCCTTTTTGGATTGAAGTGATTAATACTGTTCTTGGGAAAATTGCTGGGGCTTTCGGGCTTACCATACCTGATGTAACCAATTTCTGCCTTTTCGAAGATTCAGAAAATCACCCAGAGCAGTTTGCTTTAATTCAAGTATATAAGTATACGATTCGCGACCTTCCTTTTATCAACGACCGGTACAATCAGGGAGTTACGGCAACTCTTTCCGAGCTTGAAGAACATCTCCCTCCTGACCCCTTCGAAGAAAACTACCCTGAAAAATGGGACGAGTGGAAAAAATCAGACGGAGGTAAATGGTATAAACTCTGGCAAGTTGTGCCCATGTTTTCTCATGAAGATACTCCGGGACAAATTCTTCCCTACCTAGGCTATAAATCAAAAGATGAGCCAAAATTCATCCCACCAGAAGTGGAAAAGGTTCCTCACGTTGCTCGGCTCTATGAAGCTACTCAAGAAGTACAAACGATGCTAACACCATTTTATCAAGAAGATTTGCTGTTCACCCAAAACAAAGCAAAATCAACCCTTGCTTCGTCAAAAACTTTTCAGCCAACTACCATTAATCCCACTGAAAAAAATATTTTAGGGGAAAAAGCGCTTTTAGCCCAAGGAGAAGCGTGCCAAGAATGCCCTGAGCTTTCCATCGCCAATCCTGGTATTTCTAACGGCATGGTTCATTACACTTATTTACTCTGCCATAGTTGTCCTGGTCATGGGGTTATTGGTGATGTTTTTGTTGGTCCTTGCGGTGGAGTCAGCCAAATGAAAAATATTCCCCCTCCTTGTTTTTCAACCAATCATCCGGCGATTGCTCCACCAGTACCCATCAGTTGTCGAGGAACAGCCAATATTTGCATTGCTTTTAAGTGTGACTCCTCCGAAGCTTGCCCAGGTTGTTGGGGTCAGTGGCAATCAGAGAGCTGCCAAGTCACAGTTGACGAAGGTTGTAATATTACTGACACTACTTGTGGAGCTGTTGCGGTTGAACCACCTGTTTGTGGTATCTCTGGACCAGCACCTGTTATGGACTGTGAACAGGCAGCAATTACTGACCCAAATGAAAAAGACGATCTCTGTTGTGATCCAATTACCATTACTCTTAATGCGGTTGATGCTTTTGAAAATCCTGAATACGAAAAATGTCGAGCCGAAGGAATCACCTGTCAACCGCCAGGTTGTATTCCTGGAGTCAGCTGTATTAGTTGTGATAATCCTTGTGAAGAAAAAGTTGAAAAAGCTGTTAGTCGGCGCTTTGGCATTAACCTTCTTCACCCATATCTCACTGATATTTGGGAACAAACTGGGTTAGCGGAAACCGCTGGCTTGTTTAATTTTTTCCGACCTGAAAGTGAGAAAATTCCCAAATTTAGAGAGATTGACGCCAGTAGTGAAATTATTTACACCCAAACAGGTTTTGAGTCAATCGAACCCTCAGTTGGTAAGTTCTATTTTAATTATCTTGGGGGTGTCCAATTAGCTAAAGAGTGGGTAACTAGAGCCTTAATGCCTTTGAAAAGTAGTATTGAAATCATCCATTAGGGGTGTTATTGTTAAACTAATCTTTAACTATGCTGTCCAAATTCTTAGCTAAAAGAAAAATTGCTCTAATTATTCTTTTCTTTTTTTTAACTTCCATTTTGTTGTCTAAACCAAGCCAGGCTTTCTACACCCCGAATTCAACCTACCAGTTTCAGTTTGAACAAGCGGTTTATAAAAGTCCTGAAGACATGAATCTCCAAAGTTTTGTTTATGAAACTTTAAAGGCAGTAATGGGGTCAATAATGTCCACAATTTTTGGTTGTGTCACTTGTGCGCCAGGAGAAGGTGAAAGAGGAGCAATCGGAACAATCAGCAGTTTCATTGCCTTTCTTTACTCTAGCCCTCCGGCTTCGGGAGTTGAGTACTTGGCGAGTATAGGAAGAAGATTAAATGTTGCTCAACCAACTTATGCTCAAGAGGAAAGTCCAGGCTTTGGAAAAATGAGACCTTACCTTGATATTTGGAAAAAGTTCCGAGATTTAAGTTATGTTTTCTTTGTTCTCATTCTAATCTTCATGGGTTTCGCTATTATGTTTAGGGTTAAAATTGACCCCCAAACGGTTATTACTCTCCAATCAGCCTTGCCAAAAGTGGTTCTTGCTTTAATCTTAATCACCTTCTCTTATGCCATTGTAGGATTACTAATTGATTTTATGTACGTGGCTGCCAATCTTATCCTGTTTACTTTTGGCGATCTAATAGGAATTTTTGATTGGGCTGAAAAGATTGGCTATGACATGGCGATTACCAGTGATTTCAAAGCTTTCGGGGTTATCATCTTAGCTGGGCTTTTCCCCTCATTGGTGATTATTATTTTCTTTTTACTTCTAATGATTGTCCCTTCTGTTGTTGGTGGATTTATTGGCGCAATCGTAGCAGGAGTACCAGGAATATTGGCAATGGGCGCTATTGATTTTTTCATTCTTGTTCTCTTGGCAATCGTCTTTTTAATTGCTCTTATCCGCGTTTTTTGGTCTCTTTTGAAAGCTTACGTAATGGTAATTATAAACTTAATTTTTGCTCCTTTCATAATTCTAATTGGGGTTTTGCCAGGAAGTAACACCATCGGCACATGGTTTAGAAATTTAATCGCTAACTTGGCGGTTTTTCCAGCAACTTTAATGATGATTCTTCTTTCCTTTTACCTTGTTTATTATGCTTTGAAGGGCGTCATTTTTGATCGAATACTTAGTTTACTAACAGGGGAAATTAGCAGTTTTGAAGAATTTATGTATCTAATTGGAGATTCCATTGGCAACGCTCCAGAAATGACAATTCTCTGCTTTGTTAGTTTAGGAATTCTTCTCATGGCACCCAAAGTATCAGATATGATAAAATCCTTTGTTGCCGGTAGACCTTTTGAAAACGGCACGGCCCTTGGTCAAGCACTAGGACCAATACCAATGGTTGCCCCTTACGGAGTTGGCTACGGGACGAGACGGGCGCAAACATGGGCGGGTAAGCTTGTGGCGAGAACACCTGAAGATACACGGCTAAGAACAATTGCTGAGAAAATAGAATCGATGACAAGTTATGTCCGTCAATTAGCAGAAATTCAAAAATTTACGCCGCCGCCATAACAAAAGTGGAAAAAAAAGAAGACTTTAGTCCAGAAGAAGCCATAAAAGAATCCCTAAAACCAGCAAAAGGAGCAGCTAAATTTGGAATAGGTTATTTCGCTAACAAAGTTGGAGGAAAACCTGCCTCAAGTGAGGCCGGCAGAGTCTTTAAAAAAATTGTTGACGTTTTAGGATGGTCTTCTGAAAAATAGAATTTTCACTCCACTTCTCCAAAAGGGGCCCCACTCGCTACTTGAGCGGCCTTTGCTTCGTTTGCCTCTTCCCCACCCCATCTCTTTTTAAGTTTCTCTTTTGAAAAATCTTGTTTAGAAGCCGCTGCTGCTCCTTTAACAAGAAGTTCCGATATTCTTAATTTTTCGGCATCAGCCATCTTATTTAAATCCCCCCATGTTCTATCAGGAAAACGGCTGTATTCGCCTTCGGTAATCAAATAAGGAGCAACAACAATATTAAAAGCTTTGTTCATTTCTCTCCAAGTAACAGGGTTGGCCATAAGGCTAGCATCCCACTTTTCTCTAGTCAAAGCCTCAAAAAGACCACTAATTCCACCTTCACTTTTTCTGCCAGCAAAGAAAATTCGGAGACAATAATCATACCAGGCGTACTTCGGCATTTTTCCCCAGGGCAATTCTCCTAGTTTTTTTTCCTCATTCCACCACAATTCCCAAAAGGAACGAATGTTTTGACAGCTAACATCATCCTCTGGTTCATAAGGAGTTCGGAGATAGTGTAAGAAATCAACAGCTAATCGGGAGCTTGTGTCTTTAACGGTCTTATCAGGACCATGTAAGTGACCAGCACCTGCTTCCAATTCTCTTCTTAATTTGGGCCAGAAAATCTTTCTCCTGTCATCGGCAACAGGAAAACCGCCTAATTTCTCTTTTCCATCAACCTCTCCTCTGGCGAAGGTAGTGGCAATACCCCATAAACGAAAGATTCGCCAAGCCAATTGTTCCGCTGCTTCATCTCCACCCAATTTTTCAAGAACAAAATCTCGCATTTCTTCTAATTTATCTTCAGGTGGGTCAGCTACAAAAAGATTTTTCAAACCTAGTTGCCATTGTCGTATCCATTCTCTATCTTCTTGGCTTATCATGTTTCTCAACCAAGGTCTGTTATTCAGTTCTTGTTCAAACCGTTCTTCATCAAAACTCATTGCCAAAGCGGTAAACCAGCGCATTCCCTTATCAATTTTGTCTCCAAAAGCAGGTTCTCCCTCTTTTGTTAACGGAGCCTTAAACAAAGTTCCCCAAACATATTTTGAATCCAGCAAAGTATAATCTTTATATTTCAAAAATAAGGCGGCTATAGAAGGTAAATCATCATCTACACCCTCAAAAACATCCAGGGCTGTATTAAGATCATTTCGGGCATCGAACTCTTCTCTCAACCTTTTTACTTCTTCGAAAAAAGCTTCTTGCTCAACACTTTTTGGAGAAATATCCTCAAGTTCCCATTTTTTTTCGTCCAAAACACCCCTCGTTTGGTCAACAATAATGTAACTGAACCGACCTCCTAAACCCTCCAATCCCCCTAACAACCTTCTGAAATGAAATCTCATATCTTCGAGTGTTTTTGCTCTTTCCATATTTTCAACTTGTTTCATTCCATAGCCTCGAACAAAAAAAGGCCTTTCTCCCTCTGGCCAGAGCGGAGCAGGCTCTTCTTCGTCAGGGCCCTGTCCTCCCATAATTGGTCTTTCTTCAACCATTTTTCTTATTCTTGCTTCTTGTTCTTCTTTTGCCATTTCCGCTGCCCTTTCTACTTCTAGTTCATCGCGTTCTTCTGCGCTTAGCGGTTTTGGTCTTTCTTCAACCATGTTTTCTTCGGGCATGTTTGGTGTAATTTTCCTTTCAATCAAATTATACTATACCACTTTAAATAATCAAAGAATTGCTCTATTTTGCTTGTAATTTGACCTATTATGAGCTGGTTGAATTGAAAAACACCAGTGTCTACAATAAAAAAGTAACCATGGAACAACATCCTGTCCCACAACACATTTCTTCTTATCAATTCCGTTTGATCGGTGACATGACCATTAAGCAGTTCGGCATGTTGGCGAGTGGCTGCATTATTGGTTTAATCCTTTATGCCTCACCCCTTGCTTCTCTTGTTAAATGGCCCCTGATTGTTCTCTCAATTGCCCTGGGTGTTGCCCTTGCTTTTGTTCCGGTTCAAGAAAGACCATTGGATCAATGGATTATGGCTTTTGTCAAAGCCATTTTCTCACCCACTCAATTTGCTTGGAAAAAACAACCTAAGAAATTAGAAATGTTCAAAACTACTCCTAAGAAAAAATTGTTTCGAAAAGCACCAACACCGCCGCCAGACAGAAAACAACTGACCGAATATCTTGCCACTCTGCCCACAGAACCCAAAAGCACCCTTGATCAGCAAGAAGAAAATTTTGTTAAAAAAGCGGTCAATATGTTTCAGTTAGCCAAAATGCCTTCGCCAAAACCAGTACCCAGTATCCCTCCAATGCCAACTCAACCAGTTCAGCCCGTTCCTCGAAAACCAAAACCAACCTACAAACCAAAGGTTTCTCCTCCAGTAAAACCAATTACTCCTCCAAAGAAAAAACGAGTGGTTTTACCTGAAGAACCAGGTCGTCCCAAAAAGCCAAAGGTTAAAGCCAAGTTCAGTCCGGAACTGCCTTTTCCTGAACGACCTTCTCAACCTAACACTCTGGTGGGCATGGTTCTTGACCCGCAAGGCAAAATCATTGAAGGAGCGATAATTGAAATCAGGGACAGTCAAGGTATTCCCGTAAGAGCCTTAAAAACCAATAAATTAGGCCAATTTCGAAGCGTTACCCCTTTGGAAGATGGTCAGTACGAAATCGAAATCGAAAAAGAAACTTATTTATTTGATATTCTCAAAATTAAATTAACCGGCGCGGTAGTTGAACCTTTAGAAATCCGCGCCAAAGGAAAAGCCAGTGGACCTGCCCAAAACGCTTGACCCAACCAAAATACCTATTCGCGCTTCTACCCAAGAGCATTTGGATATCGAAGATATCCAAGATGGTATTGTCATTCTTAAAGATGGCAGTTGCTGTTTGGTTATTGCCACAACAGCGATTAATTTTGGCTTGCTTTCAGAAAAAGAACAAGAAGCAACCATCTATGCCTACGCTGGCCTTCTAAACTCCCTTACTTTTTCCATTCAAATCGTTCTTCGTTCTCAAAGAAAAGACATTTCTGGCTACGTCAAACTGGTTAGGCAAGCCGAGGAAAAAGAAACCAAAAAAGAAATCAAGGCTCAAATTCAAAAATATCGTCAATTTATTGAGGAAACCGTGGCTAAAAATGAAGTCCTTGATAAAAAATTCTACCTTGTTATTCCCATGAGCGCCTTGGAGCTCGGAGTTAAACAAGCGCTTACCTCTGCTTTTGCCAGGAAAAAACTACCCTTTGACAAAGACTACATTTTACAAAAAGCAAAAACCAATCTTTATCCCAAGCGAGACCACGTTCTGCGCCAAGTAGCTCGTTTGGGGCTCAAAGGAAAACAACTTAACACTCAAGAACTAATCCAGCTTTTCTTTAATGTTTACAACCCTGAGGTTAAAGGCCAGCAAATAACCACCGCAGGCCAATATCAAAGACCAATGGTTGAACCAGCCATGGCCAAAGCAGAAGAGGTTCCAACTATCCCAACCCAACCAAGTCCGATTGGTAAAGAAAAAAATCAAGAAACAGAGGTAAGAAAACCTTCCCAATTTCCAAAAGAAATTGAAGTAGAAACCAAACCAGCTAAAGAAGAATCAATTCAAAATCAAATTGATGGCTTAATCAAAAAAGCGGTTAATAAATGAAACTACCAATTATTGGCAAAAAGGTTTCAAAAGAAAAAAAAGAAGAAAAGGCAAAAGCTCCTTCCCCTCAAGTAGCGGCTACTGAAGGCGTTACTAGGCCAGTGGTTGACCCTCTTTCCCAACTTAGTCAGGGAATGGTTTCGGTCCAAGATGTGATTGCTCCTGGCGCTCTTGAAGTTGATTTTGACCACCTTAAAATTGGCAATAAATACTTTCGAACCTTGTTTGTTGCTGGTTATCCCCGCTTTGTTGCTGCTAACTGGCTGGCTTCCTTAATTAACTTCGACCATTCACTTGATGTAGCGATGTATATCTACCCTGTTGAAGGAAAATCTGTTCTTGATGAATTACGCCGAAAAATTGCGGAGATGGAAGCGGAAATCCAAACCGATATCCAGCGAGGGAAAATCGTTGACCCTGCCACTCAAGCCAAACTCGAAGACGCCCGTAATCTCCAGGAACAGTTAGTTAAAGGAGCGGAGCGCTTTTTCCAATTTGGTCTTTACATCACCATCCCCGCTGATTCTCTTGAAGAACTTAACCAAGTTTCTAAAGAAGTTGAATCTGCCCTTGGTGCTTTGCTAATTGTTTCCAAACACGCCACTCTTCAAATGGAAGATGGCTTTAAAGCTACCATTCCCACCATGGTTGACCGCTTAATGATTACTCGCAATATGGACACCACCTCTTTGGCCACCACCTTTCCTTTTACTTCATCAGAATTAACCGCCAATGAAGGCATTATGTACGGCATCAATGACCACAATGACTCTTTAGTTGTTTTTGACCGTTTTACTTTGGAAAACGCCAATTCAGTTATTTTTGGTAAGTCGGGTGGAGGTAAATCTTACATGGTCAAACTCGAAGCTCTTCGTTCTCTTTTGTTTGGCACGGAAGTAATTATTATTGACCCAGAAAAAGAATATGAAGCCTTAGCCAAAGTCGTGGGGGGTGAATACATTACCTTTGGTTTTGACTCCCCTTCCAAAATTAATCCTTTTGATTTATCCGCGGTTTACGAGGAAGGTGAGAATGAACTGGGACTAAAAATCCTTTCCCTTCACTCTTTGTTTAAAGTAATTATGGGTAAACTCACGGCTACTGAAGAAGCAGTTCTTGACCGGGCTTTAATCTTAACCTACAAAATGAAAGGAATTACCCCTGACCCCGCTACTCAAAAAAAAGAGCCACCCTTAATGGAAGATTTGTACAAAGCCTTGCGAGGAATGGAAGAACCAGAAGCAACCACTCTTGCTGACCGAATTGAAAAATT
>JABAOH010075380.1_pt4 | contig 70916 bp, 87 predicted proteins | sample 7062181 | NCBI WGS metagenome assembly JABAOH01 (sample SAMN14538630, study PRJNA623070) | marine sediment metagenome | biome: marine biome [ENVO:00000428]; feature: marine pelagic biome [ENVO:01000023]; material: deep marine sediment [ENVO:00002113]; isolation source: pool of 5 deep marine... | reverse complement strand
AACTCTTCAGATGGAATTGGGCCTTCATAGTCATATACTATAATTCCACCTTCTGGTAGATTCGCATCAATGCGAGTAGATTCAACTTCAATTCCAATGCCAGCTAAACCCAGAGAAGGCTGAAAAGATTCTAGTCGTTCAAGTTTTGGAATTACAATTGATGCATAAAATGAATCTCCTTTTTTTGCTTCAAATGAATAAAATTTTGCTTCTAGTGGTTTGATTTGCTCATAGATTGCCCAAGAAATTTTATGATCTGGAATTTCCAGTGCATTTTGAAAACTAGTATTGGTGCCATCTGATTGAATTGGTTTGTGTGCAAATACAGGATTAAAGCTAACAGCAAAAATCAGTCCTAAGATCAAGAGCGATTTTTTATTCATAGGGGTTTTTTGCAAAATTAGTTAATAACAGATAGTGTAGTTTTTGTTGATTGGCACTATAAAGATGACTTTTGATTTTTATAACGACCCCAAAGACTGAATCTCGTGGAAATTTCAGTAGGACATACACCGGATTCTGATGATGCATTCATGTTTTATGGAATGTTTACAGGAAAAGTTACTTCAGATGACTTTACAGTAAAACACTTCATTGAAGATATTGAGAAGCTAAACAGAAAGGCAGTAAATCCAGAGCTTGATGTTACGGCAGTCTCTGTTCATGCATGTGCATACATCCCAGAATATACAATACTTAGAAGCGGTGGAAGCTTTGGAATCGGTTATGGTCCAATTGTTACTGCAAAAAAACAGATGTCAATTGATGAGATAAAAAAATCAAAGATTGCAATTCCAGGCAAAATGACTTCGGCGTTTTTGTTACTACAGCTAATGATTGGCAAGTTTGATTATGTTGAGATGAACTTTAGTGATATTCCAAAGGCAGTAAAAGAAGGCCAAGTCGATGCAGGACTGGTAATTCATGAAACTCAGCTGTCTTATGAGCAAGAAGGAAATGTCAAAATCTTAGATGTTGGTGAGTGGTGGAGCAAAACAACAAACGGACTGCCAGTTCCATTAGGAATTAACGTAATGAAATCTAGTTTTGGCGATGAGATGATTTCAAAGTTTGATAGATACTTGCAAGATTCCATCAAGTTTGGACTCAATAACTTGAATGATGCAATTGATTACGCTATGCAGTATTCTAGAGGAAAGCCAAGAGACCTCATTGAAAAGTTTGTCAAAATGTATGTAAATGAAGTTACAGTAAACATGGGAGAGGCCGGAGAAAAATCAATTCGTACATTCTTTGATATGGCCCGAGAAAAAGACTTGGTACCACGTTTTCAGCTAAGCATAGCGCCAAAACTCTAGATTCGTCATATACTCTAAATACGATATTTTCATAGAAGAATTATCTTGGTTCTCATTGACAAAAAGATTCTTGCTGGAGGACTAGCAATGCTGGCAGTAGGACTTGGAATCTATGCAGTTCTTGATTCTCAAACTCCGATAGGGCGAGCAGACATGACTGAAGATGAGATTTTTGATCTAATGGTATCTGAGCAAGCCAACCAGGACTATAAGACATTATCAGGAATTTTAATTGGAGTAGGATTTCTTCTAGTCTTGATCAGCTTTGGTGCAAGAAGAAAACGCCGTGGCGGAGCAAAGCGAGAAGAGAAAAAACCTGCAGCCGAATAACTCAAAGGTTTTAAGACAAATTTTTCTATATGGATTCATTGATTCATGCAGAAATTAGTGTCTATCCAATGGGGACAGGCTCTACTAGTGCAAGTTTTTACATTGCAAAGGCAATCGAATCAATTCAAAAGTTTGAAGGAGTGAGATACCAGATTACTCCAATGGGAACCCTACTAGAGTCAGATAGTATTGATAAAATCTACGAGGCCTCAAAGAAAATTATGGAGACAGTTCACAACTTGGGGGTAAATCGAGTCGAAGTTATTCTAAAGATTGATTCAAGAAGAGACAAAGAAGCAAACCTTGAAGAAAAGATGGAATCAGTAAAAAAACATCTAGAGGTTTAGAATCGTTTTATGATATTAAACATAGTATCACGCTGAGCTGGCTGGCGTCCAATCTCTTTTGTCATATTTGCAAGCTCTGCTACTGAAGAGTCAGATGCTTTGCCTGCTGCTTTGTAGATTTCTTCAGAAAATGCAGTACCAACCAAATCACTTCCACCATTAGCTAATGCTACTTGTGCAAGCTTTTTGCCATATGCAACCCAGTAAACTGAAATGTTGTTAAGGACATTATTTAGCATAAGTCTAGATAATGCAATTACTTTGAGATCATAAATTGAAGAGCACTCGTGTGTTACCAAGCCATCTTTTTCAAGCTCTGTATTATCCAGACTAAACTTCAAAGGAATCAGCGTGATAAAGCCGCCAGTCTTTTTTTGCAGGTCACGAAGTTTTACTAGATGATCAATTACGTGCTCTGGTTTTTCAATATGGCCATAAAGCATTGTAGCGTTACTTCGAATTCCTAGATTGTGTGCTTGCTCTATAGTATCTAGCCATTCTTGACCAGAACATTTTCCACGAACAATCTTTTTTCGAATATCAGGATGAAATAGCTCAGCTCCTCCACCTGGCATTGAATCAAGTCCCGCATCTTTTAGTCGAGATAGAATCTCTTTTACAGAATTTTTTGTAAGCTTTGATAGAAAGAAGATTTCTGCTGCAGTAAATGCCTTGATGTTTAGGTCAGGATGATTTTTCTTAATGGTTCGCATCATGTCTTCATAATAGTCTAATTGCAAAGTTGGATGAAATCCACCAACGATATGAACTTCAGTTGCACCCATCTGTTTTGCAATTGCAACTCGCTGCTCGATTTGTTCTGGAGTCAAAGTGTATGCGTCTTCTTCATCTCCTTTTCGATAAAATGCACACATCTGGCAGCTAGCTGCACAGAGGTTTGTGTAATTCATGTAGTATGATGCTGCAAAAGTTACAGTATCGCCAACTGATTTGCGTCTTGCCTCATCAGCTACGGCACCTAACATGTGAGGATTATCATAATTCATCAGCTCCAATCCATCATCATAGGATAGCTCTTCTCCTGCCATTGCTTTATCCAATGCCTGTGATTGACCAACGAGTTTCTCTAACACGGATTCAGTCCTTTGGTCTTTCAATATATAACCTTCTAGTTTTTTGTGAAAGAGTTTTTTGATAAATAAAAAATTCCTCCATATTCAGTAGGATACGGAGGGGCATAGGGTACCACATCGAAGATGTAGTATTATTAAGTGATAGTATGAGGATATTATTAACTCTATGCATGATTATCGTTACCCAAGAAATAAGTAGAGCTAATTTCTAATTGTATCATGGTACTCCCTCTAGTTGATGAACACAAGCCAAAGTGCTATCTCTGCCATGAAGGCTTTGAGAATCTAGAGGAGCTAAAAGAACACCAAAACGATGCACACAAGGAGTTTTTTGAATTTCATGAAAAGAACACAAAACGCGACCCTGCACCTGGCGATATTACTGTGTTTTAGCCTGCTTTCTGAGATTCCTAAGAATCTCTTTTGCCATCTCTATGCTTACTCGTGGCAAGTCATAGTTTGAATCAATCTTTAGTGATTTTTTAAAGTACTTGATGGCATCTTGAATTTTTCCTTGCTCACCTAATGATAGTCCCTTGTATGCTAGTGCCATTGCATTTTTTTTATCAAGTTTTATGACTTTATCATAAAGCGCAATTGCCTCATCATATTTTTCCAAAGAATGCAATGCAGAGCCCATATTTACAAGAGCATCTGTATTTTTGGAATCCAAGTCAATTGCTTTTTGATAAAATTTGATTGATTGTTTTAGACGACCAATGTTCTGCAGAGTTGTAGCTTTGTCAATTAGCGCCTGAATGTTATCAGGTTCTTTTTTGAGGGCCTCGTCGTAGAACTGTAATGCGTCTTCGAATTTCCCATCTTCGCATAGATCAAAGGCTTGCTCTAGTAATGCCACGACATCTTTTTCCAACAAATTTTAGAAAACAGTTTCCAATAATATGTATTGACTATGGGTCAGTGGTAAATTTGAAATTTATGATGCTTGTTTATCACGAGGATCAATAGTTAGAGACTTGTTAAAGCACTCTATTGCCTCATCGTATCTTCCCATACTTCTCAGTGCAGCTCCCTTGTGATTCCACAAGTCAGGATCTTCAGGATCCTGCAACAGGGCTTGCTCAAAATTAGATAGTGCTTCTTCAAAATTTCCTTCCTCTAGGAGAGATTTTCCTTTTGAGACCAGATCATCAATTGATCCCATAGTAAACTTGCATGTCTGTTTGTTTTAAACATACTCGTGTTAATCTCAAAAAAACATCAAATAGGATTTAGAAAAATGAGTTTGAATATTCTGATTGCAGAAGACAATAAATATACAGCATTTCAGTATGACAAGATTCTTCAAAAAAACGGCCACAAAGTCACAATTGCAAAAGATGGAGAAGAATGTGTCAAGCTATACAAAGAGGGAATAAAAAGCGATGATAAAATTCAAGACAATCCATATGATGTGGTTGTTTTAGACCAGTCAATGCCAAAGAAAGTAGGCTCACAAGCAGCACAAGAGATTCTAGAGCAAAGACCTGGCCAGAGAATTATCTTTGCCTCAGCATATGGCATAACAGCTGAGAAGAATTTTGAGAACTTTAATGAAAGAGTAGAATTTTTGCAAAAACCATTTTCGCTAGTAAAATTTGTCAAAACAATAACAAACGAAGAGCCACAAAACTGATTAAATTCTAAACATTCATTCAGGAATTTTAAGAAAATTTAAATGCATTTTAAAAATTCTATTTGTATTGGGTTTTGATGAGACTGACGAAAAGATTCTAAAAAATTTGCTAGTAGATGCCAGACTTTCTGCAAGACAGCTTGCACTAAAGCTTGGCATGTCAACTGTTACAATTATCTCTAGAATAAAAAAATTAGAAAAAGATAAGATAATCAAAAGTTATTCAGCTAGTCTAGATCATGAAAAGCTTGGCTACAACCTTACTGCAGTAATTGAAGTAGTTGCAAGAAAAAACAAGCTAGTTGAAGTTGAAGAAAAGTTATCTGGAATTGAAAATGTTTGTGCAGTATATGATGTTACAGGAAGTACAGATACCCTAATTATTGCAAAATTCAAAAACAGAGGTGAGCTTAGCGAGTTTGTCAAGAGTTTATCTGCAATTCAAAATGTTGAAAACACAATAACTCACGTGGTTCTAAATACAGTTAAAGAAGATTTTAGACTAACATAGATGCAGAAAATGCAAGTGAGAAGTTTTTTTATTCTGTCATTACTGGTTTTAGGATTATTTTCTACTCAAGTTTATGCCCAGAATGAAAAAAATGAGCTAAATCCCTCAGAAAGTGACCTGATAATATTATTTTCAGTTGCAATTCTATTGGTACTTGGAGTTGTAATTTACATCACACGTGAATTGATTCTAAGAAAAAAAACTAGCTATGACAAAGGAGATTATGATTCAAAGAAGAATCGAGATTATGAAAAATATCATTCTGATTGGAGTGGAGAAGATGAAGCACTTGGTGCTAGAAAATCTCAAAAATTTGATGAAGAGTTTAGAAAGGAGCTCGAAGAGTCCGACGTACCTGATTACTATAAGATTCTTGGAGTCTCACCAGAAGCTACTCAAGATGAGATAAAAAGTCAGTATAGAAAATTGGCAAAAGAAGAACATCCTGATAAAACTAAGGATGAAAAAAGCGAAAAAAAGATGGCAGAAATTAACAAGGCATATGAGGTATTATCTGATGAGCAACGTCGTAGGCAATACGACAAGTACATGAGTGCTTCATAAATTATCTAAAAAATAAAAAAATGGTTTAGAGGCGCAGTGCGCCGGGTTGTAATACATTCAATTTTGCAATAAAATCAGCCCTAATTCCACGAATTACATTTCTGAGATCTGAATTGGTTATCTCAAATTCATGTTGAAGGGTTTCTACAATGTCTTCTTTTTTAACTCCCTCGTCTAGCAACGATAGGATCTTTGATTTTACTTCTTTTTTGTCATAAGAAACGTTTTGCTCGGTTTTCATGTAATAAGTTATGACAGAAAAATGCTATTCATCTTTCGTGTGTAAATTTTGTACACACACTCAAAAGTTGTTCAAATCATATGAGCTACTCCTCAAATGCGGTTTTGCAATGAATCAGATGTGAATTCAAAAAAGACAGACATCCTAGAGGGTCTAATTGTCTTTGGAGTAGTTACCGGAATCTTACTTCCTGTTAGGTTGTTTTTTGTAGCATATGTTTCAGATAATTGGCTTGGTTCCTTTGGATTAATTGGTGCAATCTCTATTATTCTTCTAACTTTGGCAAAAAAAGACAAGTTGGGAAGATTTGGTCAGATGTTTAATCGACAGATAGAAAAGTTTCAGCATGGAAAAAAAGCAAAGATTGCTTATGGTCAGTCAATTCTGTTTTTGTTGATTCTTGGTGGAACAATCTTTGCAATAGAAGCAGGAAATTCGCAGTACTTGGAATTAAAAAAGGATTTAATGTTAGAATATGAGGAATTCTCAGAACCTGAAGAGCTTCTAGCACAGACTGAAAAGATTGGACTTGCTGAATGGGTTTATGGTTTTGTAGGATTGTTTTTGGCAGTGTTCTTTGCATTTCCACAAGTTGCAGCTGTCTTTGCTGTTCTCAATGATATGTTTGATGGGTGGGTCCTGCATTTTTACACAGTAGCTTTTGTTGAATACTTGGAGTTATTTGGAATTCTGCTATACCACAGGTTTGCATTTAGAAAGCCTGAATCTCTAGAATCAACTGAATTAGGAAGCCCATAATTTTACAAAAATTCACAAAATTTCTTTCTAAAACTTCGGAAAATTACAGTACAACTTTAAAAACTAGATAGAAGATCGGATTTTGATGCAACAATTTGCGACTCCCCATACAATGCGAAATGAGATTCTAAATTTAGCAGTAGCTGCAGGGATGGACCAAGATTGTTTCACAGAGATGCTAGATTATACAATTGAACTCTTCGAGTCCCAAGGACTTGGGGTAGATTACTATGGATATCACAATATCAATCACGAGTTAGAGGTGACTTATGTCACATTACTAGCTGGAATTTGGGAAGATCCCCTAAATGGCATCTCAAAAGAAGATTTGAAGTATCTTTATGCTGCTGCTTTGTTTCATGATTTTGATCCACAAAAAAACGTAGACAAGCCACACGAGGACAGTGTAATCAGATTCATCACACTTGATAGGAAGCTAAGAGAATTAGTAGGTACTGCAGGGTTAGATTTAGAGATCATCAAGGCTTTGATTTTAAGAACCACATATCCTTGGGCTGGAAAATTAAAAGAGACTGCAGAAAGTAAAATTGTGAGTTGTTTTAAACAATCAGAGCTAACAAAAAATGATGAGCAAAAGCAAGAACATTTTCTAAAACTTGGTTGGTATCTCTCAATTGTAGATAGAGTTAGCGGTTATGCACTAGGTAATTTTTCAAAAGGAATGGAGATGGCAAAGATGAATGCACATGCCTTAGCATGGCACCCATCACTAATTGTACAAAGGTCTGTTGGATACTTTGAAGAGCTTCTCAATTCAGAATCAGATATGCTTCAAAGAGTTTTGCACTCACTTCCAAAAGAGATGAGAAAAAATTTCATGGATAATGTGATGTCATTTTTTGCCCTCCGTCAAAAAGAAATTCAAATTCAAGCAGACTATGTCTATGAGAATCTCAGACTAGTTCCAGTAATTGAAAAGATGAGTACTAGAANNTCAATACACTTTATGAAATATTCCAACAGCTTCCAAGACCTTTACAATTTGCAAGAGATAGTTTTAAAGACTCTATCAAAAATCCAAACACGATTCTTAACACATTAAGAATTGGAGATGCACAAGGAGAAATTGTGGGATATGCAAAAGGTGGACCACTGGAGACATATCAATTGCGTCCAGAGATTAGAGATGAGAATTATGGCTTGAATAATACAGTATTTTTGGAGCCATTTCCATTAAAGATGGGATACTGGGGGTTACATGGTGGCCGAGAGATGAGACATTTGTTTACCATGCAATCTCATGCCAAAAAATTCAAGTTTTTGACTAGTTTTGCTCTCAGAGATGTAATTAGAAAGAGAGTTGAGAGTCGTGAGAATGCAGAATTTGTAGCATTATTTGATCCTGAAAGATGGGATTATTATCGAATCAAACTTTAACTCGAATTTGATTCTTTTATTGACTCATGAAAGCAGAATTACTTGCAAGTAAAATTTCAAAAATTACATCAAATGCATTTTGGGATAAAGAGATTCTGGATTTTTATTCTGTTGATTCTAGTTCATATCTGATAAGACCCAAAGTGGTAGTTCTTCCAAAAACCCTCCAAGAAGTTTCCAGCATTGTAAAATTTGCAGCAAGCTACAAGATCCCTGTTATAGCCAGAGGTGCAGGAACAGGGCTAGTAGGTAGCGCTATTGGTGATGGAATAATCATAGATCTGAAAAATTTCAATAAAATTTCGGTCTTAAAGAGTAGTGTAGTTGTTGGCGCAGGAGTTCTCAAAGGAAATTTAGACCAGGCACTTAAAAAGAAGAAAAAATTCTTTGGTCCTAATCCCTCTGTTGGCCCATATTGCACAATTGGCGGCATGATTAGCGCAAATGCAAGTGGGAGTAGGACTCTAAAATATGGCGCGTCAATTGATAATCTACAAGAAATAACGATTGTAGATGGAAAAGGAAGAGTTCTAAAACTTCCTTCAAAAAATCCGCTAGAAAAAAGGATCTTTTCAATTGCAAAATCAGCAGATATGAAAAATTTTCCAAAGGTATCAAAAAATTCTTGTGGATATAGGCTAGATGCAATTACAAGTGAAAAAAAATCTTGCAAAATCTTTAGTGGTTCTGAAGGAACTTTAGGAATTATAATATCTGCAAAATTAAAAATTTACAAAATTCCAAACAAAAAATCATTGCAAATAATTAGCTATGATTCTTCAGTAAAAGCTGCAAAAGACTGTCCTCAAATAATTAAACTAAAACCATCTGCACTTGAATTTGTTGACAAGCCAACTCTAAAAAATATCAGATATAAAATACCAGCAAAAACACAATGCCTGCTATTTGCAGAATTTGATGAAAGAATTAATGAAAAATCAAAAAGGCTAAAGCAAATAATTCATGGAAAAGTAATTCGCCACCTAAACAAAGAAAATGACATTAACAAATGGTGGAGATTCAGAGATTCTTCACTTTCCTTTAGTCTCAAAAGTATAGCAAAAGATGAAAGGGCACCGCATATTATTGAAGATGGAACGGTTCCAGTAGAAAAATTAGACAGACTTATTTTGCTAATTTCTGAGATTAAAAAAATATCAAAAGGAAGAATCATTACATACGGTCATGCCGGAAATGGTAATTTGCACGTAAGATTAATTTCTAAAAATAAAAATAAAAAAACAGTTGAAAGAATAGCTAAACATTATTTTTCAAAAATCATCGAACTTGGTGGAACAATATCAGGAGAACATGGAGATGGTTTGGCACGCTCAAAGTTTGTAAAAATCCAGTATGATAAAAAAACATACCAGGCATTCAAAAAAATCAAAAAATTACTAGATCCTGTAGGAATACTAAATCCAGACAAAGTAATAACAAATCAAAAAAGCATTACTGAGAATCTTCAGTTATAGTGAAAAATTCAACCTTTTCTGAAGAAAATCTTACAAGTAAAGCCTTTTAGAGCATCAATAAATTGAGATTGTCGTGATCGGAGCACTAGGCATAGGATTTTTTGTACTATTGATTGCCTTTATTGGCATTCAAGAGGCTTTTGCCACAGAGGCCCTTGAGCGAGCACCGATAGAGTCACCAAGGTTGGTCAATGCCTTTGGCGTTCAAGTCTTTGAGCACATCAATGTAAATCAGCAAGTACAGATTGCTGCAGACATTACTGCTGCAAATTATTCTGGAGATTTTGCATATATTGTACAAATGAAAGATGATGAGAACAGAATAATTTCTGTCTCATGGATTACAGGAAACTTGCAGCAAGGACAATCATTTAGTCCTGCATTATCATGGACTCCATCTGAAGCTGGTAAGTTTACTGCAGAAATTTTTGTTTGGAAAAGCCTAGCAGAACCTGACGCACTTTCAGAATCTGCATCTATCGTTATTATAACAAGCTAAGTTAAGCTTCCAAATCTTGTAATGATAAAAAATATTGCAAATCCAATCAAGAATGCTATTCCAATGTAGCTTAAGGCCTTTAACCACTTTGGCGGTTGGGATTCTTTTTGTAAATATTTACCAGATACAAGTTTAAAATTAAAGATCGCAATTATTGGTGCTACCAAAAATGAAACTATTGTTGCAAAATCTACCAACTCTTTTAGTTTGTTTTCAAATTGAAAGATTACAATCAAAGAACCAACAGCTATTATACAGATAAAAAGAATGTAGGGAGTTTTTGCATAAGGTTTTTCTTTTTCTATATTTTTCAAAAATAATAATTCAATTGTTCTTCTTAATGTTCTAGAATAACCATCAAAGACTGCAATTATTGTCCCAAACATTACACTAAATGCAGATGCTGCAATAATCATATAGCTCCAGTTACCAATAGTTTCAGTATACATCGTAACAACTTTGTGTGCAAACATTGAATTGTTATTTGGTAATTCTTCAGATGAGCCAAAGAAAAGGTAAGCACCTAGTGTTACAAAAAATATTGCTAAAACTGAAGTGGTCACATATCCTATATTAAAATCAAGTAATGTTTCTTTTAATTTTGGTTTAAAGTTTGTCTGCTTTATTCTCTCCAATGTCCAAAGGCTCTGCCAGCTAGAGATATCAATTGGCATTGGCATCCACCCCATTAAGGCAATTAAGAAAAAGATGCCAGCATAATTCCATATCTCAGGTGGCTCAAACTCAGAAGGAATCTCATTAGGCCCATTAATTATTGCAATAGAAAAGGCCAAGACTGTGGAAACTATCAGAACTGAGACTATGATTTTGATTAATCCATCTAGTGCGCTATACTTTCCAACGCTCAGAATTGCAATGCATATGGCAAATAAGATCACAATTGTCCAAACTCCAAGAAACTCAACCTGAAATAGATTTTCTAGAAAACCTGCTGTTACAAAACCAACAGCTGCTGTAACAAAAAACATTGATGCTAAAATTATTAAAAAATACAAAACTAGTGCATGGCGCCCAAGTTTTTTGTAACCATCAATTATGCTAGTTCCTGTAACATTTGAATATCTAGAGCTGTATTCAAAAAATGGATATTTTAGTAGATTTGCTAAAATTACAAATGCCAATAATGCAAAACCAAATTCAGCACCAGCTCTAGTTGATTGAATTAAATGAGATACCCCAATTGCAGTACTGGCAAATAATATTCCAGGTCCTAGTGTTTTGAAAAATCTGACTTGGCGTTCGTTCAATTTTTCTAAGTACTATTTTGAGCTTGTAAATTAGTATAATAGACATTTTTTGATAAAATGCAAGAATGAGTGGTATTTGATACTCCCAGTGCTTGTTAAGAAAATATGGGTTTTTTATCATAAAAACCTAAGATAATCCTGCCTTTAGTTTGCCATGTAGTAAAAATATTTTCACAGGATTTCGCTAATATCACCTTTCAGCAGTAATTTGCATGACAACAGGATATTGCGTAAAGTGCCGAGCAAAAAGAGAGATCCAAGGTGCAAGCCCAACAACTCTCAAAAACGGCAAACCAGCCGTTAAAGGCACATGCGGAACATGCAACACCAAGATGTTCAGAATAGGTAAAGCCTGAACATCGTTTTACTTTTTTCTAGATTAATTAGAAATTCCAATTATCGTCTAGACCATTCCAAAGTGGTTTGAAGACTTCAGGATCTTTTCCAATTTCTTCTGTGATTCTGTTTTTTAGAACAAAAAAGAAATTCTCCAATGCATCTAATCCGCCATCAGCATATAGCTCTTTTCCAATTTCAGATATTCTCTCTTTTTTCTCAGCTACATCTGCAGAGTCAGGATTTTGCAGGCAAAATGTCATCAAATCGATGAGTTCCTCTTCTAACATGAAATCCATGATTTGAGTCAAAATCTATGGTAAATGAATTTTTCAAAAGAAAAAGTGGGTATTGTCCCTATTGGAAGGGATCAATGAATGGACAGTTTACAATATGATCAGAGTCCATGGGTCTTGCTATTCCAACGCTGATCAGACCTTCTGCTTGTAATGCATCAATGTCAGCTTTTGTCTCTAGTAGCGATGCCTGAGTTGGATCTTCCCAACCTATCATGAATATTCTCCACATTGGAGAGTAATTTGCATCACCGGGAGCTCCTGCAGCTATTCCAGGCTGAAATCCTAATGGACCAGGACCTTTAATTCCATTTTTGAATTGGAACAAGTCAACGGCTGCAGAATTTGCAATTAGACTAGCTGAAGTTGGTGCATCAATAACTCCCATCATACCAGCTGGACCAGAAGGCGTTGCATCTGTTACAATGTAATAGATTGTTCTACCATCAGGACCCCAACCTCTATGTGCGATGAAAGTTACTGTCATCTCATCAGTGTTAATATCTAGTACTTGTCCACCGCCATATTCCATGTGATTAGATAGGGTCTTGTCCTCTTTTACCATCATCTGACCATCTGGCCAAACAATTTGTGGCATGTTAAGAACAACATTTAGTGGACTTAGAGTCACATCTCCGGCGGACTCAGCATCCATTACTTCTTGTTCAGACATGAGAACACGTGGTTCAGAACCATCATTCCATGTTACATGTACATGAGAAGTTAATGCGCTGTAAATATCAGCTAGTGCGGGTGTGCTTGTAAAGACTTCACCTTGATATCCATGAACACCGTCACCTTCAACACCATTTGTAAACATGTATGTTGTAGAAAGTGCTGCATCAGGAGTGTTTGCTAAAAGTGGTGCAAGTTCTACTTTCCATCCTTGATTCGCCGTAATGACATTTGCATGTGTTTCATCACTTGAATCAGTTATTATGAAATAGACTTCTCCACCGTCAAAGTATCCTTGGTGCATTGGAATCGTAGCTGGTACATTTGCTCTTGCCAAGTTAAGTTTAGGTCCATGATGTGCTTTTTTTTCCATCGAGTCCATTGATTTCTCGGCATCCATCTTCTCTTCCATTTCAGGAGCTGGTGTTGGAGCAGGAGTTGTAGTTGGTGTTTCAGCTGAAGAACCTATCTTTGAAGATTTTCCTTGACTTGCTTCAAAGGCTTCTCTTCCACCAGGATATTCTGAGCAGAGTCTATCACCACATACTATGTTCTTTGTTTTAGAACCATATGCAGATGATGAAACCCCTTGCCCTTTGAGAGCATCAGCTTCAGGTGCATAGTTTGTAGCTATTGCGACTGTCAAAAGTGGTAGGACTGCAAGCAATCCCATGTACTTTAGAGTCTTGTTCATTACGCACAAATCTAGGAAAATTGTTTAAAAGATTTTTTCCAAATTAGAAAGAAGTTCTCTCAGGTTAGCTAGTTCTTAATCTGTCTTGAATTTGAGCCAAAATCAATTCAGCTTTTTCTTTGTTTTCAAAGGATTCTGCAGTCTCATCCATTATAGAATCAATCTCATAGCTTTTATCAACTAAGATATCAGCCACATGATCATCTAGTGTTCCATTTCCTATTAGATAGTATGCAAAGACAGTGTTCTTTTGTCCAATTCTATGTAGTCTGTCTTCTGCTTGCCTGTGAATGGCTGGGCTCCAATCAAGTTCAGCAAATATGACATAGCGTGCTTGGGTTAGATTAATTCCTACATTTCCTGCGCGCAATCCAGCAATCATTAATTTTGATTTACCGCTTTGGAACAAATCTATTTGTTCTTGTCTTACTTTGTCTGTTTGACCTCCAATTATTGAGGTTGGAGAAAATTCTTTCAAGCTTTCGTGAAGAAGCTGATGAATTGATTTGTGATGACAAAATACGACAACACTTTCTTCTATTTCCATGATATTTTTTACAAAATTAATTACATGAGGAAGCTTTGCAACGCCGGCTGCCTGACGCTCACTTTGAATTGCTCTTTGAAATGAAGCAGATTTATCAAATGCAGTTTCTGCAGTTTTTTGTTCTTCTTCAAGTTTCTTCCAAATTTTGTCTAGCTCTTGGACATAGTAATCAGTATCTGAATCGATGACTTCTTTGTATCGTACTTTGTCTTTGAGTTCTTTGAGAACATCTGATTTGCGCCGCCTTAGCATTACATGCTTTTGTAATTGCTTTCTTAATGATTCACGTTTGTTTGGTACAACGATGGCCTTTCCTTTTTCATTTACATAACAAAAGTATTCACAGAATTCTTTGAAATTTCCTAACATTCCAGGGCGTAAAATGTCAACTATAGGCCAGATTTCTGAACCTCTATTGTAAATTGGAGTTCCTGAAAGACCAATTCTATATTTCACAGAAGGTAGTGCTGCAAGTTTTTTTACTGCAGCATATTTTTTTGTGGTTTTAGAACGTAGATGTTGAACCTCATCACAGACAATAGTTTTGATTCCAAGTTTTGATAAATCATTTAGGCGTTTATCTAGTAATTCATAATTAATTATGTACAAATCATTTTCAGGAATATCTCCGGTTTTACCTTTTCGAATCATAACAGAGCTTGGAATTTCGTCTTCAACAATTCTTCCGTTTCTACTTTTTCTTTTCAAAAATTTTCCAATTTCTCGCTGCCAATTATTCAGAGTTACCAGTGGCGCAATAATTAGTGCAGGAAATGCTTGTTTTTCAGATGCAAGATATGCCAAGGTTTGAACAGTTTTTCCAAGACCCATCTCGTCTGCAAGCAATGCGTTTCCTGAAGATTTGATAAGAAAGTCAAGTCCTTCTTTTTGAAAATTTAGAAGTTTGCCACGAAACTGTTCTGCAGGTTTTAATCGATTAAGTTTTTCAATTTTTTCTTTCTTTACTTTTACTGGAGTAAAGGGAATTATCTTTCTCTGCCAAGCAGATTTTGATAAAATTTCCAGAGGATAGCGATCTAAAATCCATTTTAGTTGTTGGACGTTTTCAGAACTATCTGGAACAATGGCTTCATTTGGTCCATCGCCATACCATGATTGAGATACAAGGCGAGAAACCATGTTTACTGCTCTAGAGCCGGTGATTTTCCAGCTCCATGTTTGAGAGTATTTGTCAAGTACGTATTCTAGCGTTCCAAAATTCTTCATTGATGTCTCCTGATTTTTCGAATAATTGTTTTCATCATTTATGAATCTTGATGTTAATTGCGATCTTCGGAGCTATCTTCTAGGCGTCTTACGAAATTACAGGCAGTGTCATAGAAACTTCTTTTATTGATTCAGAAAAGTCCATGTAATCAAATCTTTGTGGATGACGTTTTAGATCATTTACGCCATACTGGAGACGTTTTTTGACATTCTTTATTGTTTCAGAGATTCTTTTTTGTTCTGTTTCATCTAGTTCGTTTTTGAGCTCACTCAGATTGTCTTCTATTTGTTTTATGGTCTTTGCTATTCCAGAAATTTGTGTTTTATCTTGTTCTGTAATTAATCGCTTTTCATAGACAGTTGGCTGCATCATCCTCATTTGATATAGTAAATAGTATGTATCATTTCGTAGCTTACTTCGAACAATAAATGTCCTCAGAGACTCGTGTTCTTTTGCCAAGTGGACCTGAATTGCAAAAATTGTAAATGTGAATAACAGAACTATACTTGCTGCAAATACATTAGTCATGTCACATCCTTCATCACACCTAAAAAAATACGGCGCAATCTCATTCATGATTGAGGATAGTATAACTATCTGAGATACGTACTCTAGCACAGGCGAAATTGAGTGATTTTAAAAGAACTATCTTTTTGTGTTCATTTGGACGAACATTTGAATTTCATTCGTAAAATATGCATCTTTAACCACACTAGGAATTATGGGCTTGTTCACTATGTGGCTTTGTATTCTCATCGTGGCAGTCACAATGGCACAGGTATGTCTTATGATCACTTTGGCAATCTATGCATTCGTAATGCTTGTGATTTTCGCATGAAGCACATTTCATAACTAAATTAGTTGTTTCAGCTTTGAAAAGTTTTTGATTTTTGATTTATACAAAAAGCGATCAGTAGTCCATCTCACTTTTTTGAGATAGTTTTTCAGTCAATTCAATATAGCTGCAGGGATCCATCTCTTTTGCAAAATCCCTATCAATGTTTATCAGATAGATGGAATGCAGGTGTGCATTCAAAATTTCATCAAAAGTGATTGGGGGGTTTTTGTAAAATCTATTACATATGTCTTTGACTTTTTCAACATCCTCTTTTTTGCGTGCATGTGGAGGATCCAAGAATAATTTTGCAAGAGGCAACAAACCAATTACTGGCGTAGCTAAAGAAAATTTTGAGCAGTGCTGACTATATCGAGCAATTTTGCTCATAATTCTTGCAGCGTAATAATCAACAGTATCCAATGCGTGTTCTGGCGGAGTAAATCCAGTCTCAATTTCAATTATGGTAGAGCCGTCTCCTTTTTCTGCAAAAAGATCACAGACAAGAACATCTGAAACGCTTTTTTCAACATCAACTGAATACCCTCTAGAGATTAAGTTTGCAGCACAAATTAATTCAAGAACAGAGTGATTGATTTTAACAAGATTAGCCTGATACATTTCAATTAATCGTTGTCTTACAAAATTTAGTTTTGGAATATCTTGTTCTTGCAACTGTGAGGAAAGCCTTTCTGTGATTTCGTATACATCGTTACGAAATTTTTCTAAATCCATGTATTCAACCCCACTGATGATTTGTCGTTTAAGAAGTTGGTGGTCGCAATATTATGATTTGAAATAGTTCAATTGTAAATTATTTTCAAGCATACGTTAATGCCAATTTTTTATGTCTGTTTTTGTAGAAGAAACTATCCTTATCATTGCTTATTGCTCGCTTTGCAGGTTTTTCAAGTAGCTTCTCTTTAATGATGTTGCAAATGAGAACTCCTATGCCGCTAACTGATAATCCCATTGATATCAGAAATGTTTGATCATTTGCCCATCCCATAGTAAGCATAAGAAATCCTAAAGGCAGAGCTACAAATGGATACAAAAATTGAATCAATACAACAGTATCACGTTTTGCCTTCATTTGCCATGCCCCTGTATACAGATACTAGATTCAGCTTTTGTTTAAAGCAGATTGGAATTTTTTTGAAGAAAATGATTCCAAAGTGGACTCGAAAAATTTCATTAGTAGGTTTTCTCATTTGGCTATATTGAGTCAGAACCAACTAGAAGAACAAATTTTGCAATTTGTAAAAAACCGTTATTTTCAAAAAAATGAATCATCATCTATTCGTTTTATCCATATTAGATTTGAGATTGAAGAAAGCATTATCGAAGAGATTCTTGAAAAATATGTAAAATCTAATCAGATAATGAAATACTACGATAAGGATTTTGAAGAGAGAAGATACAAGCCAAAATCAGATTAAGTACAGATTAGATTTTTGGATTTAAAAGCTGCAGATTTGAGGATTTTGATATTGCCACTACAGCAACAATTGTAACTACAAGAATTAACGCTGCAACTGTTCCAAATTCAGGAACCACAGAGGTGCCAATTATCTCAATTTGACCTCTTCTGTCTGGCATAATAGATATGGTTAAGAGACGATAATCATTTGTGCTATCGCCTTCTTCAAAGCTTGTTGGTTGTCCATTAAAGAGAATTATAAAATCAGAGTCGTCTCCATTAGTTTTTGAATCAAGAAGATAACGTGGTAATTCTATTGTAATAGTTTCAATTCCTTTTCCTCGTGTATCTAATGTTAGTGTTTTAGATTCTATATCGACACTACCTGAAACGCCTGTTGTCTCACCTGTAGCTGAATAAGGAATGCAGTATTGCCCACCATTGTCAGCATTTACAGTAATCTCAGAAAGAGTACACTGGAATAGATTCCCTTTACCTGTTGATGTTAGTTCAATTTTATTTTTGAAAGTTCTATCAGAACCACTTTGAGATTTTATAATATACATTCCATCAGAGGACCAAAGGTTACTTGCAGTGTTGAATGTAACTACAAATGAACCATCAGGATTAGGAGTGATTTGTTCAATTGTTACTATGTTTCCTATTGGATTAGTCACTGTAATTGTAACTGGATTAAATGCTAATCCTGGCCTTAAGAAACCCTCAAGAGTTACAGTGGAATCATGATCATAAAGTACATCATCAGTCCAAGTAATTAGTGGAAATAGTGATTTGTAGAGCCCGATTTCTTCTTCAGGGATTTTAATACAACTTGGGCAAGACAAGTCTTGAATTTGGGCAAAAGCATCAACTTGTAAGCCTAGCAAACCCAAACCCCCTAGGGCAAAGGCTAGAAGAAAAAATGATTTTCTAATTTGTTTCACTTCTAAGGCAGGGTGATCTTTGCTATTTATACATGGCTGATAAATTATCTTTTTCAAATCAGATCAATTTTGAGAAAAAAAATTAACTTAATTTTGAATTTGTAGCTTTGTAATAGCCTCTAAGACTTTTTGGAAGGTCTATTGTAAAGACTGTAGGTGGACTAGAAACACTGATTTTGCCACCATGCTGTTCTACAATTCTTTTACAAATAGCCAAACCTAGACCAGTTCCAGAGTTTCTTGTAGTAAAAAGAGGCTCAAACATCTTTGCCATAGTTGATTTTAGGATTACGGGTCCAGAGTCATATATTTTGACTTGCATATCATCACCATTATCAGAAACTTTGATTCTAATCTCTCCATTTTCTTTCATGGCTTGAATTGCATTTGTAATTAGATTTGTAAAGACAGCTTCAAGTTTTCTAGAGTCACAGTTTATGATGACATTTCTAAATTCTTTTTTTATCTTAACACCTTGAGGAATAGGCACTGTATTAATTGCAGACTCTATTACATCCTTTATAGGAACTCTTGTAAGATGTAATGCGGATTCTCTTACAAAATCTAATACATCTGAAATCTGATAGGATATTTTTTTGATTGCAGTTTCAATACGTGAGAGTTTCTTTAGAGAATCTTCATCTAAATTCGTGTTTTCCAGTTTTAACAATTCTACTGTACTTTTGATAATAGTAAGAGGATTACGTAAATCATGTGCAAGTGCAGATGATAGTTGGCCAACTGTTGCCATTTTTGTTGCACGTGCCAAGTCTTTTGTTTTTTGTTCGACCTCATAGGCCAGTCGGGATCTTTGGACTTCTAATTGCTGTTCACGGATGACCAAGTTTTCTAAATCTGTCTTCAACTTTGCCTTGATTTTTTTATAATGAGCTTTTTGTGTTTCTAGTTCTCGGTTTGCTAATTGCAATTTCATGTTTTCTTCATCGAGATTGCTTGATAGTTGTTGTAAAAATTCAACTTTAACTTTCAAGTCTCTGTTAGTCTTTGCAGCCTCTTTGATTTTTTCATTAGAGGAAGTTGCAAGTTCTTCTAATAATAGCTGCTTTTCATCTAATTCACATCTGGCTAACTCCAAATCTTTTTTTGCCTGTACAGTAAGATTGGACATCTCCTCTAACAAGCCATCTTTAGTATCTACTGCTGACTGCAATTCAATTAGAGTACTACAGTTTAGGGTAAATTGCTGTGTTTGTAATGAGTGTACAGACATTCAGGCGTGAATTCTCTACAACTCAAAAAATATTATCCAGTGACGTGAAAAATAGTAGATATCGGATCTTAACAACCCAAGGCAACAGCATCAAGAGTGAATTCCAAACAAGTGATTTTTCTAAGCATAGTAGTTAGTATTGCATTATTTTCTAGCATACCCACTGCAGAATCTGTTTTGTGGGATTTGTTAATTACAGTCTATGTAGAAAATGATCCAATTTTGGCAAATGAAAATCCAATTGTTTCTGGTCAAGTAGTTGATCATGCTGGAAAGGCCATTCAAAATGCTGAAGTCCAAATTAGAATTGGTTCTGAAACAATCATAACTTCTACTTCAGAGACAGGTGAATTTGAGCATGAGTTTGTTGCATTGCAATTAATTCCTGGAACTCATGTTGTCAATGTTGTAGCAACCTCACAAACAGAAAAGATTGGTCTTGCTAGTACAGATTTTCAAGTAAAAGGAGAGTTGCAGACTTATTCGCATACTGCAAAATTGCTTGAAACGCCTGAGGCTGTAAAGTATCTTAATGCAGATCCAACAAGCTTTGAGTATGATCCTATTGGATTAACATTGTACAACTATTACCAAGAACTGCAAGAGGAATACCTCTTAGAACAATCCCTACAAAAAGAGATGATAGAACAAGAAATTATTCTAGATGAGCTAAGACAGATATCATATGATTTAAGTCAAGAAATTATTGAGGAATACAATCCAGGCGCTGGAACTTTTTCAGGATTAGATAGGGACGTCTTTGTTAGTAACCTAGATGAATCAATCAAAGAAATTTTTGTAAACCAATTAGACTATACATTATCAATATTTGAACAAGCCCAAAAAGCAATGGAAGAGGTGCTCCAAAATGGAGGAACAGCTGAGGAAGCAAGACAGGCATATTTGGATAATGCCATAATTTCCAAAGAGACTATGAATAGTATGACAACAATTAATCAAGAAGAAGAAATAGAGGAACTTTCAATAGAATCAACAAACTCTACTTCTGAAATCCAAAGCAATTCAACAGATGTTAGTGAAACTACAAGTGATGAATTGAGTCTAAATGTAGATGGAACATCCATTCAAGTTGGAACAAGTGGTACAACAATTTACTTGAATGTTAATGGAACTCTAATAGAGTTCATTGTAAATGGCACAGAGATTATCCAAGTAACAAATTCTACACAAGAATAGTCTTAATTCAAGGCTAAATGCCACAATGGAACTAGAAAATTCAATTCCTTTCCGCGCCTGATATATCAAAACCCCGTTCAGTGTGATTAATGTTTGAAACGAGGGTTTGCATGGGCAGAGGGATTCTCAAGAACCTCTCATCTATCCTAATAGATGAGCAGGGGGTTCCTGTAGAGAACATTTGGGAAACAATAGAAGACTTTGGAATAAAAAGAGACGATCTTAAGAAGATTGATCCTAGCTACAAAGAACTCTTTGAAATTTATTCAGCAATCAGAGCATATCGTGTTAGTGTTAGATATCTCAAAGAATTGAAGACTAAATTTTAAAGAGTGTAGTGGATTTCGCTGAATTTCAAAGTTCCCAAAATTCTTTAATCGCACAGAGCTAATAAAAAAATGGGCATTGGGTTAGAATGGATAGAAAAGATCTTAAAGAAAAATTGATTATTTTATCAATCACTACAGGAGTCTTTCTTCCAATTCGAATTTTATTTGCATCTCATATTTCAGACCACTGGCTTGGAAGCTTGGGAGTTGTATCTGCTTTTGGAATATTGTTTGTATTTTTGATAAAGAAAAACAAGCTTGGATGGTTTGGAAGAATGTTTGAAAGGCAAATGAGAAAAACCATTGGAGGAAAGACCGGCAAAGTCATAATAGGAGTGTCTCTGTTATTTTTGATTTATTTTGGTTCAAGTTTGTATTTTATCGATAAAGGTAATACAATCTATCTGGAAGACAAAGAAATTTTTGCATCAGTAATGCTAAGTAAAGATTTTACAATTGCAGATATTCCAACTGAGAAATTAAACGGACCTCAGCCCATAGCTAATATCGCAGGTATGGAGTGGATTTCAAATATGGATTATGCATTATCTATTGCATATGCAATAATGGATGATACTACAGGTGGATGGATAAGTCATTTTATTGTGGTAGTCTTTGTTGAGCAATTAGAAGTGATTGGTCTATTGATATTTTATAGAAAGACTTACGGTCAGAAAATTCCTTTGCCAACAGAAGAAGTTACGCCTGAAAGGTCTTAGTACTTTAAGATTACTTATGAATTAGACCAATTCATTAAATTCAGATCTTGTGCTTTTGAATTATTGTTTGAATCAGAGTCAAATTGGTCTTCATTTAATCAAAATCTGATTGATTATGTGAAAATAGATTCTAAACCACATTCAATACCAGAGTCAATTTGTGTTTGTGTATCATGTGGCAATGTTAGTCTTAATCCATCTAGTGATCATTTTTTTCAAGAAGGAGATATGCTCTTATGTGAAAAATGTCATTTGGATTATTCTCTGTTAAATAACAACTAGTTTTTCATTTTTCAAAATAGATTTTTTGAAAATACATACTGATGATGGATAAGTTATCAGTCCTTCGTGCGTCTTATATTCAAAATTTAGTAACTCATAGTATGAAAGTTGACATTCCAATTCCGTGTCCTCTTTGTGGTGGTAAGATGTATTCTGTAGGTTATAATCCTCCTTTGAAACTTCTGAAAAACCGAACATGGCAAGTTTGCAAAGAATGCCATTTTGAAAGAACGACTGATGAATTCAAAAAAGCCTTATGCTGTGCCTAACAGCAGTCTTTTTTTCTTTATTTTTTTGATTTTTTGCATGTTTTTGAGAAAAATTGAGCATAATCGATGTCTGTCTGAAATGAACAGACAAATTCAGAAAAGCTAATCTGCCAAGGAATATCGTGGGGCAAAAATGCTACTGTTAGAACCTTCGATATTTCATGGAATACTAGGATTATTTGTAATTGGAATTTTAGCTGCATCAATAATTGCATTTCCAGCAATTTTTGCCGAAGAGATGCCAACTACCTGGAAGATACGAATTATGGAAGGGGCATCTAATCAAAACCCATCACATGTATTCTATCCAAATGAGTTGCCTGTATCTATTGGAGATACAATAGAATGGGTTAACGAAGATTCAGTTGCACACAGCATTACAAGTGGTGTTCCAGATTTTCCTGATTACTATGGTCACTTTTTTGATGCAGGAATAGTAGAACCCGGTCAATCAGTTTCAATTACTTTGGATAATTCTGATTTTGATGCATTCTATTACTTGTGTGAGTTACATCCATGGATGGAAGGAAAATTATTTACTGATGAAGCTTTTGTTGCACAACCAGAAACAGAATCACCAATTACTCTTGAAAAGAAATCTTACAAACAAGGAGATTCAATTTCTGTTTCAGGAAAAGTCCATGAAGACTTTTGGGGTACTGACTTTCAGATTTTAGTTTATGATGAGGCACAAGAACTAGTAGATATTGTTCATGGGTATTTTGATGATGATGCTGCATACACTCAAGCAATCAAAACTAACAAAAATTGGGATTCAGATGGCAATTATCAATTAAAATTAGTTTATGCACTTCCAAGTAAGGTTGCAAAAACAAATTTTGAGTTTAGTTCAAACTCTATGATTGAATCAAAGTCAGTTCCAACATGGATTAAAAACATTGGACAGTTTTGGTGCAGCAATCAAATCAATGACGATGAATTTGTCAATGCAATTCAGTATTTAATTGAAAACAAAGTCATTCATGTGTCAAGCACTAACTTGTCTGAAGCAGAGCAGTTTATTCCTGAATGGGTAAAAAATAGTACTTGCTGGTGGTCAGAAAACCAGATTACAGATATTGATTTTCTTTCTGGAATTGAATACCTGGTAAACAAAGGCACTATTCGAGTCTAAAATCAAAAAGAATTTTTATCCAAAAATTTGATTTTTAGGAGTGAAGATACTCTACAAACCTACTTGCATTACCTGCAAAAGAACCCTCTCTGAGCTAGACAGAATGAAACTAGATTTTGAAAAGCGTGACTTTTTCAAAGATAAATTATCAGAGTCTGAGATTAAAAAAATTCTAAAACTAACAGGTATGAAACCAAAAGAACTTTTGAGAAAAAGAGACAAAATGTACAAAGAGCTAGAACTTGATAAAGAGAATAAAACAGATTCCCAACTTATCAAACTGCTAGTAAAGTATCCTGGATTGATTACAAGACCCATAATAATTTCAAAAAATAAAGTACTTGTTGGTAAGATCGACAAAAAGGAAATAAAAAAACTCTAGACTTTCTCGTTTTCTTTTTTAAAAATTCGAACTGCTTCTAAATGAGAACAGTTTGCCTTGATTCCTTTTCCATGATGAAACTTGTAAAAATTTTTGAAGCCGGGACATTCGCATGAATCATCAGATACAATGTAAGATTTGTTTGGATCGCTTGAGGATTTTATCTGATACATATCTTGATCGAGTTTTACCACACCGCCATTTTCAACTAATTTTTTTGCTTTTCTGATTGTATTTGCGCTCATTTAATCACATTTTGTTGTACTAGTAAATTATTTTTATCTCGAAAAATTTTTTTCCCAAAAAATTTTAAAATTTCTTCAAAGATTTAACGATCTCAGTTCATAGACATTCTAAAATAGTCTTCAAAAATCAATAATTCGAAGGGGAGATACACTGGCAGAACGCAGGTTTAACCAAACACCTGGGGATACTAACATCAGTATCCTAGGATATCTAACAAAAATCGGTACTTGGTTGAATTTGCGTCAAATTACAACGGGGACTCCTGGTTCTGACCTTAATCGTGATAGACTCAAAAAAATTATTGATGGGTTCATTGCAAAAGAATTTGTCGAAGTTCGAGAAAGTGAAAATCCCAAGGCAAAATATGAGTATAAAATTACAGATAAAGGAAAAGAGACTTTTACAAAATGTATTAGTTTTGAACCTGATTTGAGATTTGTGCTAGGACTTCAGAGAGGAGAAGAAGAGTCCTAGTCTATCCAAAGCATGGAATAGCCTTGGTCTTCTTCAAAAATCAAATCTAGTTTAAAGTATTTTGGAAGATCATCCATCAAGTCAACTAGTTTTTGGGTTTGAAGTTCTTGCTCAAAATCTTTTGCAATGCATAGTACTCTGTAAATTCTAGATCTCGATTTAGTCAGTTTTTGACATAATGATTTAATTTCATCATAGGTTAAAGTCTCATCATAAAAGTTTACAATAAAATCTCCTTTCTTTGTAGGAACAATGGCATCAATTGTATCACCATTGATTCGTTCGTTGAGTTTTACTTTATTTTTATTTGCATATTTTTTTTGTTTAAGTACTTTTAACACAGGAAAAACATATGATGACTGGTTCAGAATTTTGTCGACTTTGGTATCACCTTCTGGTATTGAGGTTTCAAAGTTAACCAAGTATGATTGGCGAATAAACTGTCTTTCTATTGATTCAAATTCTTGTCTGTGAGCATGACCTCGATAAGTTACCCATAAAACAAGAAATGCCAATAAACCAATTGCAATTCCATTGCCAACCATTAGCCACACTTGTGTTAGAAATAACGTAACTATTCCATCGGTTGTAAAAATCTCTTCAGTGTATGGAATAAAGGCAAGTACGCTTTCTTGAGTGTCTTCTATGAAAATTTCTTCGATGTGACCATGTTGACCCACTTCTGCATGAAAATAAATTTGTGATGCAGAAATTATTGCAATGAGAGAAACTAATCCAATTACTACCATTATGATTGTGATACGATACCAGAATCCCAATCTAGTGATAGCAGACTCTAGTCTTTCATTTAGCGATAAGCTAGCCTCTCCACTTGCCACACTGCCCCCGATGTTCTGAAGTATTTAACCAGTTGTGACAATTTGTAACATGATACAAAACCTTCAAAATCGCTTTTATATTGAAAAATAATTTTCTTTCATGTCTGAAAGCAACATCGGCCAACCTGTAGTCGTGGATTCTAACGTACTCATTAAAGAATTCGAGGAAGGACGCTCCCTGAGACCAATTGCAAAGAGAATTAAAAAACACAAATCGCGCATGGTTATTCCAGAGTCCGTTTTAGGCGAAGTTCAAAAGATTACAGGAAATGACCCAAATTCAATCATGACTAAAGTTTTCGAGTATCATAAACACCCCATCACCATGGATAAAACTGATGAAATCAAATCAGAGGCCGATAAGATTTCTGAAAAATATTATGAATGTCATCATCCAGACAATCTGATTTTGGCAACAGCAAAAATTACAGGATCTGCTCTGGTGAGCCTCGATAGAGAACTCTTACAGACAGCAAAGCTGGAAGGTGTTCAGGCATTCTTGCCTAGAAATTTCATCAGATGGTGGTAAAGGAGAAAAGCTCATGAAGTTGTTAGTATTAGAACAAAGTGAGCAAATTACAAATATCTACAAAAAGTTTTTCAAAGAAAAAAGTCATGATGCAGACTTTGCAAAATACGAGTCAGAATGCATAGAAAAATTCTGTGATAGTCTAAGAACTGAAGATTCTTCAAGATATGATGTTGTTATACTTGAAAATTCATGTACGTTACCTGATGGTTCAAAGCTAGAAGATAGAATTAGAGACATTCATTCTGACCAAAAAATTTTCTTTCTTTCAAAATACATGAATTTTGACAAGTCAGAGATATCAAAGAAAACACAAGAAATTATTGAAAAGCCATTTGCCATGATAACTCTATTAGGATATATGGAGATTCTGTGGCCTAGTAAGATTAGAGTATCTGCCGAAGCTAACTAGAGAAAAATTTTTCAACAAAAGTAGTTCAAATCCAATCATTTCCAAAAAAATATTTAATTTCTGTCAATACTTAAAAATAAGTACTTCATAACTTATGAAAGGTGGGAATCTGCTCTGCCGATGCAGCACTAGAATTCATTAACTTTACCACTATGTGTTTTTCCCACCTTTTTCATTAATGAAACATCTTTGAGAATCTAAACAAAGTTCACCTACTATCATTATAAGGTAATTTACTCTCAGATTTTTGTGGCATTAAAGAGATACATTTCGACTAGATTGCTTACAATGTTTGGGGTCTTGATGGCTACACTCCTACTTACAATAATTTTGGTGGGCTCCAACATGGATACCATACTCAAGCAGGGTGTTGTATTTCAGGTTCGAACAGAAATGACTGAAAACCCAGCCATTGCAGAAAGTTTTGCAAGTGTAGAAGAGTTTGAATCTTTTGTTCAAGAGCAAATTGATCAACGCGTAAAAACTTTGGGGCTTGATTCGCCGTGGTATTCACCCCAAAGAATTGGTCTAACCATGTACAAAATTTTAGTTTTAGACTTTGGTCATGCAACATTTCTTACAAGTGATTCCGGATCTTCAGATGTCAAAGACATTCTTTTTGAGAAACTTCCTAGAACGATTTTACTTTTTACAACTGCAACAATAATTATTTCAATTATTGGCATATTTCTTGGAGCTTTATCTGGAAGCAAGGTAGGTTCTAAAATTGATCGCTTGACTTCAACATTTGCTGTTGTTAGTTCAAGTTTTCCAGTGTGGTGGATTGGTATGCTGATGATCTTTTTGTTTGCATTTGTGTACCAAATTTTTCCTGCAAGGGCAACGCCATCAATTGCACCAACAGATCCAGGATACTTTGTATCTTTATTGTATCACATGGCACTTCCATTGATTACAATTGTAATGATAGGATTTGGATCATGGGCTTACTTGGTAAGAAACTTCATGGTAGGAATTATGCAAGAAGATTTCATTACAGCAAAGAAGACTATGGGCATCAATCAAAAAAAGATTGTATACAAGCATGCACTCAAAAATGCAGCTCCCCCAATTATTACAATTTTAGCCTTGAGCTTATCAGGTTCACTAGGCGGTGCTATAATCACAGAAGCAGTATTTGACTGGCCTGGTATGGGTAGGCTATACTTTGAAGCAATTACTGTAATGGATTTGCCAGTAATTATTGGAGCAACGTATGTTCTTACAGTCTTTTTCTTGGCTAGTATATTTTTGGCAGACCTGCTTTACGGCTACTTTGATCCACGAGTGAGGACAGGTTCATGAGCACAGTAACATCTGATGAAATCAAGCGAGAGTTTCTCAAAAGCAGAATAGGCATCGTGGGAATCGGAATTTTAGCTGTCTTAGTTGCAATCTCGATTATTGCAGCAGTAGTTATTCCTGTAGAGACATTTCAAGAATGGAATAATCCTAGCAGTTGGATTTCATTTCCAAAAACGTCAATTCCTGTATGGGTAAATTTTTTGCCAATTGAAAAAATTCCTGAACATAAGATAATTAATTCCCCACTAGCATCACAAAAAACAATTCAAGACGTTTCTATTTTTACACAACAATTTGATTTAAATTTTGATTATGATGATTTTCCAAATGATTTCATTTATGAGTTATCTGCAAGTTATTTCGGCTCACCGCTTCTTCAAATGTCAGTAATCCGACCTGACGGTGTAGAATTGCATCTACTATCAACGTCACTTCCAAATTCAGAGTCAGTTGTAATTCATAATGAAAGAATTTTTTCAACAGATGAGGTAATAAGGAAAAAACTATTCTTGCAATCAGAAAAATTTGCATTTCCAATTGACAACTTGTCTTCAGAAGACATTGTCTTTTCAAAAACTTCTAATCATCAGGTGCTTAAAGGAGACTATACTTTCTTGGTCAATCTACTTGGCACAAATGATGAAAGCAAAATCATAGATTCAAAGTTAATTGTTGGCGGAAAAGCTTTTGGAGTCATGGGAACTGATGAATTAAGACGAGACTTGGCAGTAGGATTGTTGTGGGGAACGCCACTAGCATTATTCATTGGAATTGCAGTAGCAATTGGTTCAGTAACAATGGGCTTGGTTTATGGTGTTTATGCAGGATTCAAAGGAAAATTTGCAGATGAAGCAATGATGAGATTTAACGATGTAATCTATGCGTTACCAGCTCTTCCATTCTTAATTATACTTGCAGTTACAATCAGTAACAGCATCTTTTTGATGATTGGATTTTTGATGATATTTGGCTGGGTAGGAATTGCCAAAGTATCTAGAAGTATGGCCTTGCAGATTAAGACCAAAGGATATGTTGAAGCCTCTAAGATGATGGGTCAGAAAAACTCAAAAATTATTCTCAGGCATATTTTGCCACAGCTTTTACCCTACGCCTTTGCAAGTATAGCAATTTCAGTTCCTGCAGCCATTACAACTGAAGCTGGACTAAGTTTTTTGGGATTAGGAGATCCAACATTCCCCACTTGGGGCCAAATATTACATGATGCTAATGTTTACGGGGCTGCAGCACGTGGCTTATGGTGGTGGATTGTCCCACCTGGAGTAATGATAGCAATTACAGGATTAGCTTTTGTTTTCATAGGAAATGCATTAGATGCTATTGTAAACCCAAGACTAAAGCGTCAATAGTCTAATTGTAGAATTTTCGAATAAGTTCAATTGTAGTATCGTTAAGCTTGAGAGTATATACATCAGAAAATGGATCTGCAGACTCTCCTAAAATTTCTGCAAATTTTACTCTGGCCTTTGCTTTTTCATCTACCCCATCAGACTCACTAACACATAATGGAAATTTTTTCATGTTTAGATTATTTTTGCTAAGATACTCGATAAATTTTTTGTAATTTTCTGCTTGAAACCATTCAGCATTATTTTCTTCACATGAAGCAATCCATGTATCCATAGAATTTTGAAAAAGTGCTTTTTTTCTAAGGTCTTCTAGTGTCATTGTAGATTAGAAATCTGCACGCTTCATTTTGGAACCACATCGTGGACAAGAACCACCTTTGTATTTGTGATTACAAACAAGACATACATATTTTACAGAACCACTGTTTTGTCCCATTCCAAAGAATCCGCCACCAGTTCCAGTACCAGAACCGCCATAACCACGTAGTCTGTTCATGTAACGTCTACGCAAAAACAATGGAAATGCAATAAAGATTGCTAATGCTGCACCTAAACCATATGGAAATGGTAAGATCATTTGCAGACCTATGCTGACAGCAAGAGAGACAAATAAGAATATCAAGTATGTTTTGTAATTAAACAAATCAATGTCATTTGCTTAAAAATGCTTATAAAGTTTTGTCAGTTTTTTTTCCAAGTTCTAATATTTCTAAATAATTGCCAGTTTTATTGAATTTCCTTTGCTATCCCAGGCAAAAATGTCTTCATCACCATAGGGTGATTTTACAATTATTGAGACAAGACCAAAAAAATTGTGCAAATCAGTAACAGAGGGCCTTTCAGAGCCATTTGGATGAGAATGAACGGTTCCAACATAACTCAAATCAAAAGGTAGGAAAGAATGAGGAAATCCTGCAAAAGTAGGTCCGCTGTGTGAAAAGGGAGGAATCACCAATCCATCAATTGTGATATTTCCCTTTTTTGATTTTCCTTTCAAAATTAACAATCCTTCGTTTGGATGTTTCATTTTACAAAATGATAGAATACCATCACGGACGTCTTGCTTTAAAGAAATTTGCCTCTCAAATTTCTTACCCTTAAACAACAATGATATCACTACTTTAGAAAATTAATTAAATTTAGCACTAATCTGTTCGAATGGTATACCTTGTAGAGGTTACAGAACGGAGAATCTTTTCTATATCTTCAATTAGATTGGGAATTTTCTTTTCAGCATCATCAATTTCAGCTTCAAACATGTGGATTTTGGATTCAAGATCTTGTATTTCATTGGAAGTTTTTTCTGATTCAGATTCTTTTTGTTTTAATTGGCCAGAATCAAAAACTTGAAGTTCATCTTCTAGTGATTTTTTCTTTTCATTAAACTCTGAAACTTTGGTGATAAAACCATCCAACATTTCCATTGTCTCATCAATCTGGACCATAGATTTAGTAGAGTCTTTAGTTGATATTGAACCCGAATCAACGGCTTTTCTTACTGAATTAAGGATAGTTATAACATCAGATTTGTTATTTGCGGTTAATTCTCTTGAAGGATATTCAAGTAATTTTTCCATTAAGACTTTTTGGCTCTTCTCTAGTGATGAAACATAACTGTACTTGCTTAGGGGTCTAGAAATTTTTGTGAATTGTGATTCAACTTCATTTTTAATAGAATTTTCTTCAGAAGAAAGATTAGAAATTTGATTCTTAATATCTAAAAATGAATTGTATTCTTTTGATGATTTTAAATCATCAATTTCTTTTGATATCTCCTCTTTTCTTTTTTTATTTTCATCAATAGATTTTTTAAAATCAGAAATTCTGTTTCTTCTTTTTTCTATCACACTTTTGGATTCATTTATCTTAGTTAGATCTTCAGAGATTTCAGAAATTCCTTTCAGAAAATTTTCATGATTGCTTACTAGACGCTGTATTTCTTCTTTATCGGATTTAAGTTCAGAAAGAATGATTTTGAGTTTACCAGCATATTTTTTGGCAAAAATATGGATGACTCGCGATTGGCGGCCCAAAACGTCACCAATTTTTTTCAAAATTTGCCCTGCTTCGTCATTGAAGTTAGTTACTTCTTCAAATGATTTTACTTCCCCGAGTTTGTTAGATGTCTCTTTTTGGATTATTGAAATAACTTGTTTTTTTCCTCTTACAACTAGAATTCTAAGATGCTTATCAATGTCATCGACTTTGAGATTATCTTTTTCTAATTGTTTGGCAATTTTTGATAATTCTTCTAATCTTGGATTAATTCTATTTCTAAACGAATTAACTTCAGATACAAGGGTTTTGATTCTTAATTCTTGAATGCCATCAATTGTTTTACTTATTTCGGAGAGAGAAATTTCCTTCTCAAGGGGTGCAGTCTCTACTTCCTGGGTTTCTTTCTTTTTCTTTCCCCAACCAAAAACCATTAGTAAATTACAACAATAGCCAATTAAATGTGTTAGATATCATTATCCATCAAAATTTAAAACTCTGAATAGGATTCTCTAAAAAATGGCAAAATTATCTAAGTCATTTCATACTGGAACTGTAAAAAAATCTGTTGTGATTAATGCATCTAAGGAAAAAGTTTGGAAAAAAATCAGCAATATCGTTGGCTTACATACATGGATTGACGATGTTAAAAAAACTGTATTTTTATCAAGGACAAAACGCGGTATAGGTGCAGTAAGAAAACTAACATTTACCGACGGTAATCAAATTGAGGAACATGTTGTTGGATGGAAGAATGGAGAATATTTTTCATATATTGCAGTTAGTGGATTGCCCTTACGTGCATATCATGCAACTTTATCTGTTACAAAACAGAATAAAAAAACAAAGCTTACATGGCAATCATATTTTAACAGTGAAGCAATGTCAAAAAAAGAATTTAATGAATTTGTCTCATATTTGGGAGAGTTCTATCAACATTCATTAAAAAATTTAAAAAAATCTTTTGAAAAATAGTTACTTGCGAGATTTTTTTTCAATGGACTTGATTTTTCTCAGTAAGGCCGCTAATGAAAAAGGTTTTTCAATAATATCTAATTTTGAGGTCACTTTTTCACCTGTTTGATCCTCAATAAAGCTTGAAAGATATCCTGATGCAAATAGAATTCTTTGTTCAGGGTTTTTAGCCAAAATTTCTTTTGCTGCCTTTGAGCCACTTTTTTTTGGCATGTTATGATCTAGTAATACCAAATCAAATGGATGTGAATCAATTGATTCGAATTCAGTTTTTCCTAACTCTGATACGTATTTTTTAACACACTCTTCACCATCGTAGGCAATGGTGACATCATATCCGTTGCTTTCGAGTACTTGCCGATATTGCTGGGCAGTGAATTTGTTATCTTCTGCAACTAGTATTCTTAGGCTCATTTGATTCATTATGAAGTTGAAGGCTCTTTTAGGATCAGTATGTTTAGCATGAACAAACTTTTGGAATAGACTTGCAATTGCTCAAAATGTAAATACAGTTTTGAACAAGGATATTTGTGAGCGATACAAGATTCATAATTCTTGGGATTGGATTGATTTTTGCAGGTTTTATTGTTGTAGCAGTTTTTGGCTCACAATATTTTGGTCCAACGTTGGAGGCAACAGAATTTGGCGATTGTTACGAATACTTTGATGATAGACCTCCTGTGCCTGTTGACTGTGAAACTTTACTACAAGGAAAGGCCTTGCTATTGGGCCTCATCATTGGGTTGATTGTGGCAGGTGCATTATCCCTAGTTAAAGGTGCGAGGGGAAGTTGGGATCAAAATGTCAAACCTGAAGACATGGTGGGGCCTAGTGATTCAGACAAACCTAGTGATTAGACGCTAAATAGATCGATAACCTGGACTGGTTTCCCATTTTGCTTTGTCTAATGGGAATTTATTGTTGCACCTAAGACATAGAAAGTCTGTTGTTACTTCTGAGAATTTTTCCTTGCAATCATTGCAGACATAAAAGTTATCCATTACTTTGTAATCAACGCCTAAGACTTTGATTTCTTTTCTACACTTTGGGCAAATATCTTCTGCATATGTTTTTTCAGGAGTAACATTTCCGCATTCGTAATGTTCAATTAATTTTTCTTGTTTGAAATTAGAACCCTGGCAAGAGGGGCAGTGGTATGCTTGAGAAATTCTAACTAGACCACAATCTGGACATGCAATCTCTCGAATATCATCCAATTGAATAATTTTATTTTCTGATTTGAGTTTTTGAATCATATCCAAAGTCTCTTCTTTAGTTTTTCCAAGATATTGGGAAATTCTAGTTAAACTTGTTTGCGAAGAACTTTTTATCAAAAATTCGAGGCTCTTTTGAGTATCATCTGTTTGAATGCTATCTTTGTAATCCTCTTCTGTTTGTAGAGTGTCCATTATCTCTTTTACATTTTCAAGTCTGAGTGGTTTAGGTAGATATTGGTATGCACCTTGAGCAATCACTTCTTTGATTTCATCTTCGTGTTTTTCTCTAGCAGTGGCAATAATGACTTTGACATCAGGTCTGACGTTTAGCAATTGAGTCATAACAGAATAAGCATTCATGTCAGGCAAGTTGTAATCTAAGAAAACAATTGGAGTTTCACCAGTTCCTACAATTTCCTCAAATGCCTCTATACCAATTTTCCCATTCTCACAGCAATGTATTTTATCAAAACCTAATTTTTTTAAAAAATCCCTAAAGAATATTCCAATTGCAGGGCTATCATCTATTACAAGAATTTCCCTGTCTGTTAGTTTTGTCATTATTATATCAAAACTTGCATTCGAATATGAAAAGCTTAGCTAAAATTTGTTGAATTTTAGACAAGGATGATTCCGTTCTTTATGAGAAATTCTATTCCGTTTACAAAGTCTTCATCACTAATCAATCCTTGAGACCACCAACCGGCATTGTTTTTAATCCAGTCGGGCACTTGTTGCGCAGAAGTAGAGTCACTCTTTGGCAAATTAGGAATTTTAATGATATTTTCTTTAATCATGTATTCTATTCCTGACGTAAAATCAGATTCGGTAATCTTTTCTTCTGCCCACCAGCCTGCATTGTTTTTAATCCAGGAAGGTAGATTTAGTGAAACTTTTGAATCCAGATTTATCTGATTGATTGAAACTACTTTGTAATTTGAATTTGCTAATAGTTTCAGAAGTTTTGTAAGCTCATTGAGTTGCGCTTCATTTGTTAGGTCAACAACTTGCTCTCCATCATAATTGGCAAATTCTTGAGCCGTCATACTTACTACCGCAAATCCATTTTTTTCTACAGAGTCATTAATGGAATCAAAAGTAGTTTGATGTGGTAATCCCATAAACCTAAATTTTTCTGAATCGAAAATTCCAGTACTTGCAGTGAATGGGAATCGGTAAAGAGACTCTTTTTCTAAAGAGTATGGAGGTTTTGATATTGCATAACTTGAGCTAATGTGTGAAAATCCCAGTTCCCCTAGGGCATTTAGAGTTGAATCGTCATATCTGTTGTGTGGAGGAATAAACACAGTTGGTTTGAAACCAAGTGTATTTTGAATTGAATCATTTGATTGGATAAGAAATTGTTTTTGTTCTTCCTGACTGAGCGTGGTAAAATCTTCATAATTCCATCCATTATTTGCTATTTCAATGTCAGCATTTTGATTAAGAGTTTTTTTAAGAAATTCAACAAGATTAGAATCTGTTCCAATAAAATTTCCTATGACGCCAATAGTTAGCGGCATGTTATTTTGATTGAACTCTTTGATTATTGCAGTATTAACATCTGCCATCCACCAATCTTGGACAGTATCTAACCTAAATGCAACACAATTGCATGTGGGAGAAAATCTATAAACAAAATTTTCTCTGTCGGTAGCATCAAGATTTAGTTTTTCTATTGGAACTATGTCAAGCCTTTCAGAATTGATTTTTGCAATGAGTTTTTCTAACTCTTCAAATTGCTCCTCATTGTCTTCATTTTGATTTGCACCATCACGCCATATAGAAAATTCTTGAGGATGCATCATTACAATTGCATAGCCGTTATCTCTAATGCTTTCTTGAATATCTGTAAAAGTTTGCTCACTTGAGACTCCTACAAAATGAGTATCACCTGTTCCATAATGTCCAGTCTCCGCTGTTTTAGGAAGATGGTAAAAAGACAGCCCAGATAAAGGCGAAATTTTTTGGCCATTAAGAGTTGATGCGCTAAGATGTGTGATCGAGTTTTCTTTAATTACCTGAATAGTTTCATCGTTGAAAAGATTTCCAGGAGGGATGAAGGTTGTTGGTTTTTTTCCAAAGATTTCTAATATTCTATCATTAGTTTTTTGGATGGCTTCACTTTGTTCTTGCTTTGTCTTATCAGTTAGTCTTTGGTTAGTCCAGCTATGATTTGCTAACTCAAGTGGAGCGTTACCAGGTGAGAGTTTTTCTTTTATTAGATTTACAAGATTGGGATCATCACCGATGAGACTTCCAATTAGACCTAATGTCAGTGGAATTTCATTGTCTTGAAAATAATTAATTAATCTGATTTGTGGTTTTGATAGCCAAAAGTCTTGAACATCATCTAACCTAAATGCAACACAGTTACAATTTTTTTTCTCACCAGTTGACTCTGGTTGTGTCTCAATCTGTTCTGGCTGTTCTACTGTTGTTTCTGGGTCTGGAGAAGATTGAGTTGGCTTGACATATGGTACTGCGTCAAGTCTTATTAGATCCTCTGCTCCTGAGATGCTGACTTTTTTTGAACCCCATTCCTCAAGATATAATGGCCCATATGTTGTCTTGACAAGTCGTAGTGTGTATTCACCTACCTTGATATTTGTGAAGTGGCTTTCTCCTCGAATATTTACTTGGGATGTTTCAACTACGTTGTTATCGGCATCGATTAATTCGACAATAAAGTCTCCATCAGATTTTGAAATTTTTTGGCCATTATTTTTGATTGATTCTACTGTTATGAGTTTATCAATAATAGAGGGCCAATTAGTTACAATAACTATTTCTGGTTGTGAAGATGGGGTTAGAGTAACTTTAGGGCCTTTGAAAACTAATTCCGGACTTAATGTGACATCTACTTCATAAAATTCTGATGGGCTAGTTGGTTGCATCCAAAAACGCATAGTTTTTCCATCCATGGAAGTTATTCCATTTCGCCATGATTTCCCATCATGTGAAAAAATAGTTACAGATGCTCCATCAATAGGAGTGTATGCGTCATTATACAATACGGTAAATCGTAGTCCTCCAGATATTGGAATTGGAATGGTTACAGATTTTTTTATTTCATCTAATGTAACAAATGTAGATTCGCCATACATGTTATTTACATAAACATCAATTTGGTAATGCTTTCCAAGTTCTAGAGAATCAATCACATATGGATTACTTGTGGGATTTATCTCAAGAATTGGAGTGTCTTTATTTTGTTCATAGACAAAAATAGTCATCTCATAATGACCTACTCTATCGCCTTTTGTATTTTCAATATTCACATCAATACTTGCAGATTCGGCATAAGCTGTACTTATTAAAAAAAATCCAGAAAGTAAGAAGATCAGAGTTAATGAAAATAGGTTCATGCTAATCTACTAAATTCCAGTTCTACTTGCACTAGTCCAAACAGCTTTCTTGTTAAAACCATGCTCTATCATTGCTTTTAACAATAGTAAATCTACTAGTTGTTTAAAGCCAAGAACCAAAAATCCCGTGTAGAGCATCAATTTCGGTTCATCTTTATCTATTCTCAAGGCTAATGCTGTCATCAAGTAGTGCACTACTAAAAATATCAAAAATACTTGCAAGACAAATAATCCATCTCCCATTACAATAGCTGCAATAGCATTTCCAATTGAAACAAAGCCAATTATTGGTGTAATCAACATTCCGATGATCAAATATGGGAAGGCAAGTCTTTGTAAGAATCCATATCTTGGATTTGTAATTGCATCTGCATGCCTTTTGAGTACCTGAATGTTTCCTCTATACCATCTCTTTCTCTGCTTTACAAAGTCTTTGAGAGTACTTGGAGCTTCAGTATATGCAGTAGCCTGAGTACTACCCTGAGTGATCAAACCAGATTTTAGAATTTTAACAGTAGCATCAAAGTCTTCTACAATGGTATCTTTGTGATAAGAGCCTGATGATTCTAGCATCTCTCGTCTAAATGCGCCCAATGCACCTGGAACAATGGTAATTGCACCAAACAGATCAAATGCACGCCTCACAATTTGAATTCCTGTGATATATTCAAGTGCTTGACATTTTGTAAACCAGTTAATTCTATTTCGTACCTTGATGTTTCCTGCAACTGCTGCAACATGCTCACTTGTACCAAATCCTTTGATGATCTGTTTTAGAGAATGTCTGCCAACAATGGTATCAGCATCAACAATTACTACAACATCTCCTTTTGCATAGTTTAAGCCATAGTTTAGCGCAGTTGCTTTTCCACCATTTTCTTTATGGAGAACTTTTACCTTGTCTTTGTACTTGTTTGCAATTGATAGAGTATTATCAGTGCTTCCATCATCAATTACAATAATCTCTTTGTTAGGATAATCAGTCTCAATCAAGCCCTCAATTGTATTTCCGATTACTTTTTCTTCATTATATGCAGGAATTAAAGCAGTTAATGAAGGGTAAACTTTTGGTTCAGGTTGATTGTCTTCTTTGTATTTACTGTAAACTGCCATTGGAACAAAAAGCATTGTTGACCAAAATGCTATAGTCATTCCCCAAAGCAAAAACATCCTCACTGGGGATTCCCATATGGAATAACCATCAATTGCAACAAGCGTACCTAATGCAAATGGAGTAAGTAACAAAAATAGCATAAAGACTGAAGGTCCACGCTGCCCGTATTGCAGTTTTGTAAATGCAGCCTTTCGTGCGCTAAGTGTTTGGACAATTGTTAATCCACCACCTAATCCCATTGCAATTACACTTAGACTGCCAAGAAAGTAGTAAGAAGTTGCAATTAAGAATCCAAATATTGTAAATGATAAAAGTAGTTGAATAGGATCTAGACCTTGAGTTTTTGATTTTGTCTTAATGACTACAGGTTTCTTTTCTGGTTTCTTTGGTGGTTTTGATACTGGTTTTTCTGGAGGTTTTTCTGGAGGTTGCTCAAGTGGCTTTTCTACGGATTTCTCAACAGGTTTTTCAATTATTTCTGCGATTGGTTCTTCTTTTAGAACTTTGATTTCTTTCTCAATTAGAGGTTCCAGTTTTGGTTCAGGGGTTTCTTTGATTTCTTCGAGCTCTGAAATTACTGGAGCGCATTGTGCATGATACCATTGGTCGTCTCGTTGTATAGTTTCTTCGAGAAATTTTAGCTCATTATTGCATGTAGGACATGTTGGCACGGGACTAGTAGCTTTTTCAAAATCTGTAGCTGTTGATGTTTGACGAATTGAAATAATTAATGAATCAAGTTCTGATGCAATGCTTGGATCATCGTATAATGATTCTAAGAGTTCCTCTAGATAGTTTTCATCTGATTTGTAAAGTGGTTTTTCACTACCAATTGTATCATAGATGTGTACTAGTCTTCCATAATCACCTAATTGCCAATCTATAATTTGCTCTATTGCCAACATTAGTTCTATTCTGTTAGATTTGACCGTAACTTGAGTTGAGTCTGTTGCTTGTAAATTTTCTAAATACTGTCCACTAGACTTGCCTGGTATTCCAGCAATTGACATACAAAAATTGAATCAAATTGCGGTATCTGTAGATGTTTGTCTAAAATGAACAATTCAGTAATCAAGACAGGATAAGTTACATCATCTTTTGTGTTCCTAAGTATCAATCATTTTCAGAATTGCAACTTGGTAATCGTCCAAATTTTTCTTTTGCCAAATCTAGGAGCGATTTTTGTCTCTCTTTGGGATTTTCAGTAAAAATTCTCTGATAGGAGTGTGTCTTTTGTTTACAGATATTATCCTCAAAATTTGTATCTAGGTATTTTGAAAATTGGCCTTGTAGATTTTCGGCGTAGCCAATGTAAAGTGGTTCTAATTTTTTATCATATAGAATGTAAACCCCAGATTTAGCTTTAACGAATCTTGCACTATCAAGCCACAGATGAATTTTTTCGTCTACTAACTCCATTTTGGTTCAACATTTTTTTAAACAGTTACATCCGCAATCAAACATTCCAGCTTTTCCCATACACTGATCATGTTGTTCATTGTAGCATTTGTTACAGATAATCATTTTTTCGCACGACCTAACTTTTAAGATTATTTGGTTGTACATTACCTGATACTGGAATTTCAATAGTTGAGACATCTCTTTTTCTACCATCTGTTGATTCTAGGGATTCAGAACCAATCTTGATTTCTCCAATTGTATATCCTGCATCTTTTGTCCTGTTCAAGATTATTTGTGCTACATCTACAGCACGTGCAATACTCATACCTCGTGCTTTGATGTTTACCGTAGGTAAGCTGGCTAATTGAAATAGAGCAGAAGTAACATACGCCATCAACGGTCGCTTACCAATGAAAATTGTATCTTTTGGATTATTTGACATACAAAGCTAGTTGTTATGCCTCATTTAAACTGAAGATAGTAGTGTAGTCGAAAACTAGATAATTAAAAAAAAGAAGTGTTGAGAATATCTATGAGATAATTGAGTTCAAAATTAATTAAACAAAACTAACCTAAAATTTTCTACTACGATGTTTTGGTAAACATTCCTTACAATATACTGGTCTGTCTGGTTTTGGTTCAAAAGGTACTTCTGAATCTGTGCCACAATCAGCACATTTCATAGGATACATTTTTCTTTCTTCTGACATAATTAATTCAAAATTGACAGGTATAAGAACTGATGTATTTTTTGGATTATTTCATGAAAAATTTGTTAGCGCATTCCACACAACAAAACTCACTGGCAAAAAGCTCAAACTCTTTCCCACATGTTTTGCATTTTACATTCATGAGTGATTTTCAATCCTCATTTTCACTAAGGAGTTATTGATTAAATCACGGTCGATGGTTAATTCTTTATTATCTATAATCACTGAAATTTTTCTAAAATTTTTTAATTTTTCATAAAGAAACTCAGAAATTAAATGCGGTTTAGAAATTTTATCAATCACGCCAAAAACAACTAAAATATCTTGTGGTGCACTGACCTCATTTCTATACTGATATTCTTTTAGCCTACATTCAATTTCATTTGTAACTAAAATAGACTGTGGTATCATTAATTCGCCCGTTTTGTGATCCTTTTTTCCATCAAAAATTTTGTTTGCAACTAATACAGGATCACCAATTATTCTAATAGTTACAGGAATTTCTAAAAGGCGTATAGGTTTTTGAGTCAATATCATAATATCTTTAGTAGACAACAGTATTCATAATCAAAATTTTCTAATCGTAATTCTTTTCCTGTTATCTCTGATTTTAGTCCTTATTCACTCTGTATAACTGTTGTGAGATATTATTCATCATTTTGGATGAATGTATGTCAAGATTTATCGTCAATATACTCCATATGGCAGTTAATACAAAGTCGTTTTTCTTGCAAAGGAAACCAAGTAAAGCTATGAACAAAACCAGGTTTGCAACTCATAATTATCATTATTAACCTAGAATTAGAACACTATGATTAGTAATTTCTTAGTATAGCTAAAAGTAATTCTCGATCAAAAATATCGATTTCAAATAGTTTGAAGATTTGAAAACCATGCTAAAACATGATTCAGATACGACCAAAACAAAAAATCCATTATTAGTAAATCATTTCCACATCAAACTCAAGTGTACAAAGTATATCTAACTGCTGTTGTTTTAGTTGAGCTTTCAATTAACATTAATGACTAGTATTACAATACTTCAATAGCAGAAATTATCTAACATATTCGCTCTTTGATGAGTCCAGTTAGTTTATCTCAGATTATTTATTTTCTTCTCAAAAATGTCAATCATTTCGTTAACTAGATAGTCTCCATCATGTACACGAGTTACACCTACGATTTCCTTGATTCGAGTCATTGTTGCATTGGTGATTTGAAGTTGTGGCATACTTTATGATAGATTTCTATCTATTTAAAGAAGCAAAAACTTGCAATTGACAAAAAAAGCTTCAAAATAGTTGTTTTGAAAAAAATTTCATGTTACTGTGTCCATTCTTTTTTTACAAACCTTATTGTAAGACAGTAAACATCAAAAAATGTGAATAAAGTTTCAAATCCTCACTTGAGGTATAATTGAGAGGTAGGCATAGTCATGAATCTCTCATCAAAGGTTTAATTGATTATTTTACACAACGCCATATCGAAGTTTATTATGCAAATTATCAGGGATACAAAAAACCCATTGCTGTAAAACGACATGCGCCAGATATGCTGTGCATGGACTCTAAAACAGGTATGGCATACATTGCTGAAGCAAAGTTATGCAGTGAATTGACTGATCAAATTACAAAAGAGCAATTCGAAGATTTTCCAAAAAGAATTATGAAAAATGGCAAGTCATCTGGAAAATATACACAATTTTACATTGCTGTTCCTTTAGAATGTGAAAGTAAAATTCACGAAGTATTCAGACAGTGGGATATTCCGTGGAGAGACAACATCCAAATTTTAGGATTCAAATAAATGACTCAGAAAAATTTTCAGCAAAAAGAAAGGTGCCAAATATGTGGTAAGCGAAGTCTAATTACCGATAATGATTCTGCTGAAGTGTTTTGCAGCACATGTGGTACAGTTTTTTCTGAAAAAATGCAAGACTCTGGTCCTGAATGGAGATCTTTTGCCGAAGATGGTGCTCTAAAGGCCAGAACGGGTGCCAAGACATCTTTGAGCCAACACGATATGGGATTATCAACTGTTATCAATCCTAGCAACAAAGATGCAACAGGTAAAGCACTCTCACCATCCATGAAAATTACTCTAAAGAGATTAAGAGTTTGGGATAGTCGAAGTCAAAATAAACCCGCAGATAGAAACCTCAAAGATGCATTCAATGAACTTCACAAGATGAAAGACAAGCTTGCTTTATCAGATGCAATTATTGAAAAAGCATCATACATTTATCGTAAAGCTTTAGAAAAGAAACTAGTTAGAGGAAGATCTATTTCTGCTATGATGGCAGCATCATTATATGCTGCTTGCAGAGATGCGGAAACACCTAGAACTCTAAAAGATGTAGCAGACAAATCAAATGTTAAGAGAAAAACTATTGCTGCATGCTATAGAAAATTAGTAAGAGAATTTGATTTTAAAATGCCTGTTGTTGATGCTGTTCAATGTATTGCAAGAATTGCCAGTCAGATAGATTTACCTGAAAAAACAAAACGTGATGCAGTTAAAATCATTAGAGATGCAGAAAAAATCAAACTTTCTGCGGGTAAAAATCCAATGGGATTTGCAGCTACTGCTCTTTATCTCTCATGTGCAAAAAATAATGATAGAATTACTCAAAAAGACATTGCAGAAGCTGCAAACATTACTGAGGTAACATTGAGAAATCGACTAAAGGGAATGAGGGAAGTGGGACTTAGATAATGGGAAAACGACAAGTAAAAAACGAAAGTCAACTAAAAGAATTGAAAATTCCCGAAGAAGGAGAATTGTTTGGGAGAGTAATCAAGATGATGGGTGGTGAAAATGTTTTGGTCAAATGTACAGATGGAATTACACGAAGAGGCAGAATTCGTGGAAAGTTAAAGCGACGTGTATGGATTCGTGATAATGACATTGTGATTATTGCTCCTTGGGGATTTGGCGATGAGGATAGAGGTGATATTTTATGGCGATATACATTACCTCAGGTTGAATGGTTGAAACAAAATGAAAAGATTCCAATTGATTTTTAGCTAAACGCCAGGTAAGGGATTCGAACCCCTGCACGCTTGCGCGTAGCCGTTTTCGAGACGGCCGCCTTACCACTTGGCTAACCTGGCATCAAATCTTTGAATTTTCTCCCTAATATACAGAAGTAAGAACTACAAAACACAAAAACATCATTAGGAGCAGATTATGCATTAGAGAAATTGGGATTAGATCTTAAGCCATTAGTTGTTAGGGAAAAAACAAAGCTCGAATCGTTTGCATCTAAAGTAATTGCAGTTGATGCCTACAATGCAATTTACCAGTTCTTGGCAATCATTAGAGGTCCTGACGGTTTGCATTTAGCTGATGCAAATGGTAGAGTTACAAGTCATCTTAGTGGATTATTCTATAGAAACATCAATTATCTTTCTCTTGGAATAAAACCAGTCTATGTCTTTGATGGGAAACCACCATCTCTTAAATCAGCTGAGATTGAGCGCAGAAAACAGATCAAGCGTGATGCGACTGTAAAATATGAAAAAGCAGTTGCTGAAGGAGATATGGAATCAGCGCGAAAATATGCACAGCAGACTACCAGCATGAAAGATGGAATGGTAGAAGACTCTAAGCGATTGTTAGAATTTTTTGGGATTCCATACATTGATGCACCTTCAGAAGGTGAAGCAACTGCAGCTCATCTAACAAAAACAGACCAAGCATTTGCATCAGCCAGTCAAGACTTTGATTCAATCTTGTTTGGAGCAAAAAGATTGGTAAGAAATTTCACAAACAGCGGTAGGAGGAAAATTCCAAACAGAAACACCTACATCGAAATCGAACCCGAAATTATCGATACTGAAAAAACACTTTCAGAGCTAGGCTTGACAGCAGAAGAGATTGTAGATGTTGGAATTTTAATTGGAACTGACTTTAATCCAGATGGCTTTGAGAGAATAGGGCCAAAGACAGCACTAAAAATGATAAAAGAACATTCTAAATTAGAAAAAATCCCACAAATTCAAGAGCAATTAGCTGAAATAGATTATGAACAAATTAGAAAAATTTTCTTAGAGCCAGATGTTGCTGAAGTACCAGAGATAGTTTTTGAAAAAATCGATTATGATGGAATTTCAAAGTATTTAGCTGATGAAAGAAGTTTCTCACCAGATAGAGTTCAGACTTCACTTAATCGGTTGAGAAAAGCAATTGAGAAAAAAAGTCAGACTCTAGAGCAGTGGTTTTCTTAGACTTTTTGTTTTTCAGCCTCACAGTAGGGACATTTTAGTCCATTTGTTCTTCTTCCACACTCAGTACAGTCTAATCTGAAAATCTCATTTTTATTCATGTGTGAAATTTTGTAGTATACTCCCAATCCGATTGTCGAGATGGCTCCAAGTAAAATGAAGTTAAATGGAGATGCTTGATCAATTGCAAGATATGGATGTCCACAGCTAACATAGCAATTATTTTCTAGATTTGCAGGAGCTTTCCATCCAAATGCCACACTTGGCACAAAAATCAATGCAATAAAGATGAGTGCCAAGGCAAATTTCATACGTTATGATAAGTGGTTGAAACTTTAACAACATGTTTGTGCACAGTGAACAACGATGAAAAATCTCTGATCTCAATTATTTTTGATTGATTTTTGTAATTCTTCAAATGCAGATTGGACTTCACTGACGGCAGCGCCATCTTCAAGTGTACTAACATCCCCAATCTTCTCATTACTTGCAATTGCCTTGAGAAGTCTTCTCATAATCTTTCCACTGCGGGTTTTTGGCAGTTTTGATACAAAATAGATCTGCCCAGGTGTTGCAATTGGTCCAACTCCAGATCTAATTTCTGAGATTATCTCTTTTTTTAGAATTTCTGGGTCTTTATTGACTCCTTGTTTGAGGACAACAAATGCTATTATTACCTCTCCTTTTACTTCATCAGGTATTCCACATACAGCAGATTCTGCAACATCTGTATGGGCAACAATACTACTTTCTAGCTCTGCTGTTCCAATTCTATGTCCTGCAACTTTGAGAACATCATCTGCCCTACCCAAAAGCCACAGATATCCATCTTTATCTTTAATCGCATAGTCTCCCGGATAATACCGATTTTTGTATTTTGACCAATAGACTGTTTTGTATTTTTCATCATCACCCCACAAAGTCAAAAGCATTCCTGGCCAAGGATTGTTTACAACAAGATAGCCTTTGGTATCTGCTGGAACTTCTTGACCGTTTTCATCAACTACAGAAATGCCAACCCCGGGAATTGGTCTTGTACCAGAACCAGGCTTGAGTGGAATTGTTTCTAAACCAGGTAAAGGAGAGATAAGCATGCCGCCTGTTTCTGTTTGCCACCAAGTATCGATGATTGGACATTTTTCTTTTCCAATTGTTTTGTAATACCACTTCCAAACTTCAGGATTAATTGGCTCTCCAACTGTACCAAGTAATCTAAGTTTAGATAAATCAAATGAATTTGGTATATCATCACCAAATTTCATAAACATTCTAAGTGCAGTAGGTGTAGTATAGAAGATAGTTACATTATACTTTTGAATAATATCCCACATTCTAGATGCATCTGGAAAGTCAGGAGCTCCTTCATAGATTACTTCAGTTGCGCCATGTAATAGAGGTGCATAAACTACATAGCTGTGTCCTGTTACCCAACCAATATCTGCAGTACAAAAGAATACATCAGAATCTTTAATGTCAAAAGCCCACTGAAAAGTAGAATTCAAGTGTGTGAGGTAACCTCCAGTTCCATGCAAAACACCTTTTGGTTTTCCAGTAGTTCCCGAGGTATACAAAATGTATAATGGATGTGCACTGTCTAATTTTTCTGCATCACAGGTTTCTGATGCATCTTGCATTAGATCAGACCATAGCTTATCTTTAGGATTTTTTGCAAATTCTGTTTTTGTTCTCTCTAAGACAATTACGTTTTTTACAAAATCAAATTCTTCAATTGCTTGATCAACTACTTCTTTTAGCTTAACAACAGAGCCTCTTCTGAAACCACCATCGGCAGTAATCACAATCTTTGATTTTGAATCATCGATTCTATCTCTCATAGAAGTTGCGCTAAATCCTGAAAAGATAACAGTATGAGTTGCACCAATTCTTGCACAAGCAAGCATTGAGATTGGCAGTTCAGGAACCATTGGAAGATAGATAGTAACTCGATCTCCTTTTTTGACTCCTAGTGATTTCAAAACATTTGCAAACTTTTGGACCTCAATCCACAAGTCACGATATGTCAGAGTACGAGAATCTCCGTTTTCTCCTTCCCACAAAATTGCAGGTTTGTCTGGCTTGGTTTTTTGGTGGACATCAAGAGCATTGTATGATGCATTTATTTTTCCTCCAACAAACCACCTGGCAAAAGGAGCATCCCATTCGAGGGTTTTATCCCAGGGCTCAAACCAAGTAAGTTTTTGGGCCTCTTTATTCCAAAATGATACAAAGTCAGAATCTGCCTTTTTTCTTGTCTCAACATCGTTATTTCCTAAGCCAATGTTGTATTCTGACATGTAATATGAAAAATAACCAGTGATTTGTAAATGTAATTCTTCAGATTTTTTGACAGTTTTTCTTTCAGTATGCCTTAAACACGTATAGAGTGACTTTCAGGCAAATAGGTTCTGCTGTCAAACCTTTTCCGCGAGCGATAACAAATGATTTGCCTACTTAAAGATTTAGAATAAATGATTCTAAGAGATGTAAAATTAAAAGAAAAAAAGAAAAAAGCTATTGTGCTTCCATTCTAGCAAGCCAATCTGATTGTTCTGGTTTGGATTCTGAAGTTATTGGTGTCACCTCTTGTGGTGGTTCTGGAATTGATTGTTCTGGTTCTGGTTCCGGTTCTGGTTCCGGCATTGAGACTGGTACCTCAGGAATTGGAGCCTGGGTAGGAGCTTCAGGAAGCTTTGTTTCGACATCGGACTCTGTGGTCTCTAGATATGAAGCAGCTGATTCTTGGAGTTGTTTTTCTGGAGGCTGAATTGCTTGCTGAACCTCTGCATTAAGGTCAGTAATTCTTCTCTGAACGTTAGAGATTTCTGCATTCTCATGAGTAATGTGCTCAATCAAATCAGTAGTTTGTTGTTTTACTGATTCAAACATTGATTCAGAGATTTCATTACTCTTGAATTGCATTTTTGCATCAAAGATTAACATCTTGACGCCTCTCATTTGTTCATCTAACTCAGATAGTCTTGATTCAAGTTTTGCTTTGATTTGTGCTTCTGTTTCATCTAATGAGATTAGTTTTGATTTGTATTTCTCATGGATGACTTCTGCATCATCTCTCATCTCATCGTTTTCAGAAACAATATCAAGCAGAGCTTTAAGACGCCTGAGTGTAAGACTTTTCTCGCGCAAAAGTCTTTGTGATTCGAGTCTCCATTTTGGAATGAATATAACTACATCGCCTTGAACTACTAGTTGTTCAAAAGGGATTTGTTGTAATCCTTGTGAACCACAGTCGATACCTACTGTTTGAATAGTTCCATCAATGTCAGTTATTGTTCCGACAACTTTGCCAATAGACGTGCCATACATGTCTTTGACCTGCTTGCCGATCATCTCGAAATCGTTATTGCTCATGCGCAATTCTCATGCGATGTATATAACCAACAAAGTGTTAGGAAGCTTTCTAGTTTTTGTAAGAATAATTTAACCTAGTCAAATTGGCCTAGGATTTGACAAATTTAAAATTTGAAACCAAGTCGAATCTCAGTATGATTGACAGACAAGGACTAAATGAAATCCTGAATTTTGTTGGCAATAGATGGATAGAAGTAACAAAAGATCCTCAAAACAAAGCTATGCAAAACCTTCCAACCAACTTTTGGATGAATTCAGTTGGCGGAAAAGCAGGACAAGGTCGATGGGTTACCATGATAATGTATACAGAAAATGAAGCTGATGCAAATGGACTCAGAGAAGTTTTGCTTAGATGGCAAACAAAAGGAATGGAAAACAAACAAAGTCCAGATCTAATTCAAATCGGAAAGAAAGGAAATTAATAATTAGAAAACTCTCCAGTCCTAATGGCAGATTTTTCTAAGAAAGAAGAGAAGATCCTAAAAGATCATTTTTCAAATGTTGATCGTCCAGTATTTGCAATAATTACACCAAAACAAGTTGATCGCGGTGCACTCATGTCAAGGTATAGTAGGACTGACAAAAACATGCGCCGTGTTTTTCTTGATGAGTTTTTGCAAAACAAAACTAGAGGTGAGGAATTTTACAATCGAGTTTTAATTGAATATGGAGATGATTCAGTAGCTGAGCTAGGTGAAGCACAAATTGCAATTGAAGGACTATCAAACATTGCAGTAAAAAAAATTGAAGATAGACGAATTGGTTTATCATATTTAGAAAAATCATCGCGTTATGTTGCATGGAATAAAAAAACAAATGGCAAGTACAGATTTTATCGTGAGCCTGTTTTGATGAAGTCAAAATTTGCAGATGATTATCTTGATGCATGTAACTATGCATTTGATGTTTATTCAAAAAACATTGAACCAATGGTAACTTATGTTAGAGAAAAATATCCAATTGAAAAATATACATTCAAAGATTCAACGGATGGAAAAGAAAAATCATTTTCAAAATTAAAAAAGGAATCAGATATAAAATCTGCAAACATAATTTACAAAGGTTCAACAAAAGCAAAAGCACTTGATATTCTTCGAGGGTTACTTCCAGCTTCTACATTGACTAATGTTGGAATTACAGGAAATGGTAGAGCATTCGAATATTTGCTGACAATTTTACATGGCTCAAATCTTGCTGAAGAGCGGAATTTAGCCTCAAAAATTAAGGCAGAATTGGATACTACCATCAAATCCTTTGTGAGACGCTCAAATGACAAATATGGAAAAGCACTGCAAGAATATCTCAAAGATATCAAAAAAACATCAAACAGTATTACAAAATCTCACATCCAGAAAAAAATCCATCAAGGAACTCTAACAAAACTTGTAGAGTATGAAAAAGAATCAGTTGCAATTGATAAAATTATTGCGGCAATAATGTATGAACAGTCTCCTAGTACAACATATCAAGGAATTATTCAACAAGTGAAAAAAATTCCAAAAAGTAAAAAAATTAAAATCATAGAGTCATTTTCAAAACTTCGCAAAAATAGAAGGCATAGACCATCAAGGGCATTTGAGATGGTTAACTATACTTTTGATTTCATAAACAACTTTGGAATGTTCAGAGATTTTCATCGTCATCGTGCCTTAACACTTGAACGGCAGTTGCTTTCAACTGATCATGGATTTTCCATGCCAAATGAAATTAAAATTCTTGGTTTGCAAAAAGATTTCAAAGATTGTATGTACAAAACAAAAGAGGCTTATGATAAAATTAGGAAAAAATATCCAGAAGAAGCACAGTATGTAGTAAATTTTGCATACAACTATCCATACTTTATGCATTTGAATTTAAGGGAAGCAACACATCTAATTGAACTCCGAACTGTTCCCCAAGGTCATGTAGATTACAGAAAAGTTGCACAAGACATGTACAAACAAATTCACAAGGCTCATCCAACACTAAGTAAGATAATCAAGTATGTAGATCTAAAAGAGTACGATTTAGAAAGATTTGAATCAGAAAAAAGAACAGAAGAGAAAAGAAAACGTGCCGAGAGATAATCTTCTAATATGATTTGATATTATTTATCACATGGATGATTCAGAGCTACAAAAATTAAAAGAAAAATTATCTGACGAGCAATACAATGTTTGTTTTAACAAAGGAACCGAGCCTCCATTTTCAGGAAAATATCATGATTGTAAGGATAAAGGAATGTACAAGTGCGTAGTTTGTGGAGAGGAATTATTTGATTCAGATACAAAATTTGATTCTGGTACAGGTTGGCCAAGTTTTTGGCAACCAACATCGGATGAAAAGATTGCTTGCGAGTCAGATACCAGTTATGGAATGGTCAGAACAGAAGTTAATTGTAAAAAATGTGGCGCTCATCTAGGTCATGTCTTTGATGATGGACCAAATCCAACCAATCTCAGATATTGTATCAACTCTGTTTCATTAGACCTTGACAAAAAAGACTAAGTGATTCTAACTGGATGTAAAAACCCATAAAAGTGTCGTTTAATTTTGTGACATAATGCGCATCATACTATGTGGATTTGGTGTAGTTGCTCAAAGTCTAGTAAAATTATTTGAATCAAGAGCAGAGGATCTCTATGCAAAGTATGGACTAAAACCAAGAATTGTTGGAGTCTTTGATAGTAAAGGTAGTGCAGTAGAATCATCAGGATTAGATTTGGGAAAATTAATTGAAGTAAAGAAAAAGCATGGTTCTGTGAAAAATTATGATACTAAGAAACCAAAAATGTCAGGAGTTGATATGATAAAGAATCTTGATGCTGAGGTACTAATTGAAACTACAGCAAGCAATTACAAAGATGCAGAGCCAGGGATGACACACATTACAACTGCAATGAAACATGGCATGCATGTAATTTCAGTGAACAAAGGACCATTGGCGCTTGCATTTCCTTCATTGATGGAGCTTGCAACTTACAACAGTGTGTTTCTTAGATTTAGTGGAACCGTAGGAGGCGGTACGCCTATATTGAATTATGCAAAAAATAGTTTGAGAGGAGAGAGAATCACATCTTTTGCAGGAATTCTTAATGGAACAACAAATTACATTTTAACAAATATGGCAGGTGGAATGTCATTTGATAAGGCCCTAAAAGATGCTCAAAGTAGAGGCTATGTAGAAGCAGACGAATCACTTGACTTGGATGGTCTTGATGCTGCTGCTAAACTTGTCATACTGGCAAATTGGATAATGGGCATGAAAGTCACCATGCCAGATATTGACTGTACTGGAATACGTAAGGTGACAACTGAAGATATCAAAAAAGCTGCAAAAAACAAATGTGCAGTAAAGCTGATTGCCTCTTGTAATAAGGAACTTGTAGTATCGCCTCAAGAGGTTCCAATTGATGATCCTCTATGTGTCAATGGTACTTTGAATGCAATCTCATTTACCTCGGAGCATTCAGGGACACAGACAATTATTGGCAGGGGTGCAGGTGGAATTGAGACTGCAAGTTCAATTTTACGAGATTTACTTGACATTAGAGAAGAGATTTCCAAGCCTTGAAGTCAAATTTAATTTCAAAAAGTGAGACTAGTTCTCTTATCAAAGAGATTTCAGAACAATGGAAGATGGAGCTTCCAAAGACAAAAAATTTCAAAGTTCATCAGATTACAGATGATGAGCAAATGATCACATCAGAAAATCTCAAAATTCTAAAAAAAGATGAAAATTTTCTTCCATTTTTATCAGAAACAGAGACGCTTGAGAAATTTCCTCATGTGATGGTGGATATGGGCGCTGTAAAATTTATGTGCAATGGTGCAAACGTAATGAGACCTGGAATCAAAAGTTATTCTGAATTTGAAGAAGGGCAGATTGTTTGTATTATAGAAGAATCGCAACACAAATTTTTGGCAGTTGGAAAAGCACTTGTTGCAAGTTCTGAAATGGAAACTATGCAAAAAGGCGAAGTCTTGAAAAACTTGCATTATATTTCAGATAAATTCTGGGAAATAGGAAAAACGATAACTAACTAGTTTGCTTTTGCAGTAATCTCTTTAGCTTCTGTTTTGTTAATTACAAGAATATCAATTCCATCTCCACTAAATGAGTCTCTCATTGTAGCAGAGCGAACTGCTTTAGTAGCTAAATTAACTGCTTCTTGTTCTGTCATGTTCTCTTTGAATTGAGGATCTAAAACACCTAATGCCATCTCTGCTCCAGTTCCAACAGCTGCATAATCATCAGGAAGAACTGAACCTAATGGGTCAAGTGTATAGATAACTGGTTTGTCAACTACACCGCCAACAATTACCTGTGTCAAAAGTGGAAAGAATCTTCTTTCATACATCATATTTGACATCATCTTGGCAATAGAGTTTGGTGGAACATCTCTTTTGAGCTCCATTTTTCTGATTTTTGCCAATGCTGAGATCTGCAAAGATAGAATCTGCATGTCTGCTACCAAACCTGCACAGGCAGCCCCAACTCGAGGGGTAATTTGGAAGGTCTTTTTGGTGTTTTTGCTGACTAGAAAGTTGCCATAAGCGATTCTACGCTCACTAGCAAAAACTACGCCTTCATCATATGCAATACCTACGGCAGTTGCGCCTGGCATGTACATGTATGACATGAATCAAATGATTTCACAGCATAATAAAGGGCTTTCTCCTTTTTGGGAGACTAGTTTCGTCCAAATTTATCTATGATAAGACACATGCATTTTGTCGTCTTTTTTAGTAGATCGATTCTTGCAAACTCATTTGGTGAATGAATTCTAGAAAAAATGTATGTGCTTCCAATTGAGATGCATGGTGCATTTAGAATTTTTACAAAAGAATGCATTGGGCCTGTACCAGCATTTGATACATTAACAATTGATCTTCCGAAAGACTCATCAGCTGATTGTTTTACTTTGGCAACAAATGGATCAGATGGATTAGTTCGAGCAGCTGCTTCTCCATGAAATACTTTGATTTGGATATCATCGAATCCTTTGGATTTTAGATGTTTTTTTAGTCTGGCAACTTGTTTTTTTGGATCCATTTCAGGAACTAGTCTAAAATCAATTTTTACTAGTGCATGACCTGGCAATACAGTCTTTGCACCTTCTCCAGCGTATCCAGAAACAAAACCTGCAATGTTACATGTTGGAGCGCCAGCTAGTGCTTTTTTTGCTTCTAATCCTTTTTTGTTTCCAACAAAATCTTTTATTCCAAATTCTTTTCTAAATGCATTTGCATCAAATGGTTCAGATTGTAAAAGTTTCAAATCAGTTTTTGTAAATGGTTTGACTTCTTTGTACCAGTCTTTAATCAGAATTTTTCCTTGAGAATCTCGAAGTGTATTAATTGCCTGAATTAATCGCCATGCTGGATTTTTTATCAGAACAGCAAGACTAGAATGAGCATCACGTTTTGCTTCTCTTACAGATAATTCAACAAATAGTAGTCCTTTCATTCCTAGCCCTACTACAGGTCTATTTTTAGAATCAACATAACCAAATTCCCAAATCACACCATCGCATGAAAACTTGTTTTTGAATTTTTTTAGATATTGATCAATATGGGCGCTTCCTGTCTCTTCCTCACCTTCTATTACAAATTTGATATTACAAGGAACATCACCATTGATTTTGAGAAACGATTCAACTGCTTTGATTCGTGTAATTAATTCACCTTTATCATCAGCAGAGCCTCTTCCAAAGATTTTGTTTCCTCTGACTCGTCCACTAAAAGGTGGGTCATCCCATAAATCGTAGGGTTCTGCAGGCTGTACATCATAGTGATTATAGAAAAGAAGCGTTTTGTAAGGATTTGATTTTGATTTTACTTCACCATATACTACGGGAGCTATATTTTTTCCAATTCGTATAACTTCAGATTTTATTCCAGACTTTTTTAGAATCTTTTGTACAAGTTTAGCACATTTTTCAATTCCTTCATTTTTTGCTGAGACACTTGGTTGTCTAATTAACAGTTGTAAATCAGAAATCAACTCACCAGTGTGTGAATCAGCATATCTGAGAATTTTTTGCATTATAATCACTTGATTTTATCAAATGGTTTCATAACAAGTGGGATTGCATCTAAAAGATCAGCAGAAGTAATGTGTAAACCAAATTTTTTCTGAACTAATTTTCCTGCTAAGCTGTTAATGTATGCAGCAGCCGCTGCTGATTCTAATGCATTTCTGTTTTTAGATAGTATTCCTGCGACTAAACCAGATAATACATCACCAGTACCACCTACTGTCATTGCAGGAATTTTTTTTGGATTAAGATAAGTTGTTTTTCCATCAGATATTACGTCTGTAGGGCCTTTTAGAAGAACGGTAACAGAGTTGGCTTTTGCATGTTTTTCAACTAATGCAATTCGTTTTTTTAACTCAGAAGGAGGAGATTCTCCGAATAATCTTGCAAATTCTCCTGCATGAGGAGTTACAACTGAGTTTGTGTTTGGCAGTAGTGGAAGTATTTCTTTTACAAGTGCACTTGCATCAAGTGAAACCCTAACATCACCATTTATCAAAGATTTTACTAGAATTTTGAGTGCTTCTCTATCTGCAATAGCAAGACCCATACCAATTGTAGCTGAATCCAAATTTTTTGGAATTGCTCCAAGTAGTTTTCTGACAGCACCACGAGTTAGTTTTTGATCAACTAGAGGAATTACAATTAGATTTGGAGATACAGATCTTGTTGCTTGTACATTGATTTTTGGAACGGCAGTATAGACTAGATCTGTTCCAGAACGCAAAGCAGCAACGGATGATAAAATGGGAGCGCCATGATAGATGTAGCTACCTCCAACAACTAGTACAGTCCCATTATCCCCTTTTCTAGAATTTGCCATTCTAGGTGGAATGAATTTTTTAACAATAGTAGTTTGAAGTGTCTTGTTTACCAATACTGTACTCTCTTGATTCTTTATGAATAAATCTTGTTTTTAAAAAATTGATTATTTTGTCTTGTTTTGTGCTTTGATTAGTTGGTCAATGGTAGTTAGAACTTCAAGTGATTTCTTTTCTACTTGGTCAGCTAACCAGTCACGTTCAACTTTAAGTTCTTTTTCAGATTCTTCTAATTTTTTAACAGTTTCTTGAAGTTCAGTGTTTAATTTTTCTGATCGTTTTTTCTCTTCTTCAAGAAGTTTGTTTGTGATTTGAGATTTCCAGATTTTCTCAATTAGTGCATTTGCAAGTTCAGTTAATACAACCTCTTTTTCTGCATCTGCTTTTTCTTTTTTCTCTAATTCCTTTATCTTATCATTTAGAATTAAGGTAAGATCTTCAAGTAATCTCTCTCTTTGAATAGCCTTTAGTTCTGCAAGGTTTTGAGAAATATCCATTTTTTGAAGATCATTAGGAGTAAATTTGTTAATTGCCTCAAATGATTTTTCTCTTTTTTCAATATCTTTTTTAGTTTTGATCAGAGTCTTGATTTTTTTATCAAGGTCACTTATTCCTGAAGTTCCAATTTGACATACTTTATGAAGAGACATTTGTTCTCACATAATAGTTGGTGCCTAATTCTATTAGCATGTGTTTGTCTGAATACGACGGACATTGAGTATTCTAAAAATCAGATTATTTTGTGGATTTTTTTCTTGTTTGTTTTTTTGTTTTTTCAAAAAATGCTTTTCTTGCAAAACAAACGTAAGTTGTGTGACCTATTCCTTGAAAAGAGTGACGTGTTTTCCCCTCTCTAGCTTCTATTGTTCTAAGAATTTGTTCACTACATTCAATGTCTGTAAATTCATTTTGTACTAAAGAAACAACTAGTTTTTCTAATTGATTCATGGTAGGACAAATTGCAATTACTGCACCGCTACCTTTTAGCATCTTTCTTACTTGTGGAACAACTGTCCAAGGATCACCTAAATCAATTAAAGCTAAATCTGCTTCTGATATTGGCATCTTTTTTGCAGTTTTAATGTCAAGTTTTTTCATAGTAACATACTTTCCCATTCCTGCTTTGTCAATATTTTTTTGGGCAATTTTCATGAATGAAGGATCAACATCAAAAGTGTAAACGTGTCCGCGAGGTTTTACAATACTTGCGACAAAACTTGTCATGGAACCACTTCCGGTTCCAATCTCTACAACTTTTTGTCCATTTTGCAAACCAGTTCTTGCAGCAATATATCCCAAGTCTTTAGGATAAACAATTTGGGTTCCATGTTGAATTTTCATAATGTAATCATATGTTGTGGGTTCCAAAAGATAGACGTACTTGTCTTTGTTTGTAATTAATCGAGAGCCATACTCTTTGCCAATAGCATCGGAATGCTTTATGACACCAATGTGAGTATGAAGGGATTCATTTTTTGAAATTTTAGCCAGCCATTTTTTGGAATGACTATAATAGAACAGCACTTGAGAATTATTCTTAATTTTGGTCACGAATCTATGCCAGAATTTTTTGGATAAGAATCTACTGATTATCTAGAATGTTCTTCCTTTTTGAAGTTGTTTTAGGGCATTAAGATAATCACGGATTTGAGCATGTGTAGGATTTAGCACTTTAAGATTTTTTATGTTTACATTTAGTTTTTCTAGTTCTGCGTAAATTTCCTTATCTTCAATTGTATCAATTAAGGCTTGTAAAGTAAAGGGCTTTTGAAGTAATTCCACAATTTGTTTGAGACTAGTTATTGAATCTACAAGTGTTTCTTGAACATAAGCAGATGCAAAAATTATCCTTTGTTTTGGACACATTGTAAGGATCTCTTTTGCCACCTGAAGACCATTCTTCTTTGGCATTTGATAGTCAAGAATTACAACATCGAAGGGATTTTGTTCTTCTTGAATATCTTCAGGAGTTAATTTATCAAGGTCTTGAGCATAAAGCGAGATTCCTTCTTCACCATCTTCAGCAGTTACAACAGTATGGTTGTTATCTTTAAGAATTGTTGAATATTGAGACAAAAGATCAGGTTCATCCTCAACCACTAATACTTTCATACCATCACTACGACCACAGCAATATAGGATTTTCTAAGTTAATTTCTAAAATTATGCGCTAGTAGGAGTCTCTAGTTTGATTTCTCCTTTACTTACTTTATCAATTGTTTCTACAACGCTATCAATTTCATATGGCTTGTAAAGAACTGCAGAAGCTTTTAGCTCTTCTAATTTTTTTTCTGTGTCAGTTGTCAAGTCTGCTGTAACCATGATAACTTTTGCATCAGGATTAATACTTCTGATTGCTTGTAAACCGTAAAACCCATCATACTCGGGCATCATAACATCAAGTAAAACAATTTCTGGTTTATGTTCTTTGTACAGCTCAATTGCTTCTTTTCCGTTGTATCCTTTACCTAAAACATCAATTCCTTTGATTGCAAGATATTCTGTAAATACTTCTACTGTATCTTTATCATCATCAACAACAATTACTTTTGTCATTTAGTTACTACCTCTATTTTTTTTTCAAAAGATGTCCAGCATTCATTATGATACCAATTTCTATCGTATACCATTACGCCTTCTTGCAGTTCCAATTTGCTATTACAAAATGAACAAATTTTGTCATTATGCCTTTTAGCAACTGTAATGCTATTACACACCATTTTCAGTAAATTTTGTGGGTAAAATTTGGATATTACCAGTTGTTTGTTTTTTGTGAACAGACGAAAAAAATCCCCTTGAAAGTCATCTACATTCTCTCAGGAGCCACTATTCCAAGAAGATTCAATGCTTTTGCCAGTGTGTTCTTAAAAGAGGACACAAGACAGAGTCTTGCATTAATTAAAGAGTCATTGCCAGAATCTAAAACTTTGACATGCTCATAAAATGCATTAAAGGCCACTGCAAGATTGTAGCAATATTTTGCAATGACTTTTGGCGATAGATTATTTGCAGCATCTCTAACATAGATATCAAATAGACCAATGGTTTTTGCAAGGCTTTTCTCAAAATCATTTACTAGCAATCCATAATCTGCATCAAATTGTGGCAAAACTCCTGCTTTTTCTAAGATTCTAGCAGCTCTTGCATGTGTATATTGTATGTAAGGTGCAGTGTCACCCTCAAGACTAAGTGATTTTGTAAGATCAAATGTAATGATTTTATCAAGATCTTGCTTAATCATCTCATAACGAATTGTTCCAACTGCCACATTATGTGCTATACTTGAAATGGTTTCAGAATCAAAGTCTGGATTTCTCTTTTTTGTTTCTTCGCTAGTTTTGGATCTTAGTAATTCTAAAACAGAATCTGCATTTACATAAAGTCCTTTTCTGCCGGACATTTGAGCTTGTTTTCCTTTTGTTTCAACACCCAAGTATTTGGCAGTATCAGGACTAAGAGTTACTGATTCGTATGCCAGATGAACATATGCATCAGGTTTTGATTTGAATGTGGACATTAGAGTTGTAATAATTTTTTGTAATCGAGATTGTCGTGAATCAATTACTGTAATTACTTTATCGCCTCGAAAGTTTTGCTTTGGCTCATTTGATTCGGCCAATGTTGTTTGCCACAAAATTTGAGAACTAGGTTGTTTTTCTTCATAATGTTTGTAGTTAAATGGATCATCAAGTATGCCGAGTTTCCATGCAGCATAAGGAATATCTTTTGCAATATAGGTTGCAGTTCCATTGCTTCTAACTAGAACCTTGTCTTCTTCCTTCCCATCCCCACGAATAACCCAGCAACCAGCATTTTTTCCTTCAGAGTCTAGTTCGATTAATTTCATTTCTTTTAGTTTTTCAAAAATTTGCTGCCAAAGACCTGAGCGAATTATTTGTGATTCAAAATTTAAGCAATCATACATTACTGAGAGATTCCAACAAGTATCAAGTTGCGAGGCAAGAACCTTTTTTGTAATTACATCAGCGAATTTTGCTGTTTCAGAATTTCCATCTTCTAATTCTTGCAAAGTTTTTTTCCTAATCTCTTCCAGGGTAGGATTTACTTCGTATTTTTCTGTGGTTTTGACATATACTTCATCTCCGCAATAATGATCAAATTTCTGATTATCAGGTGGAGTTTCAGAGAATCCAAGTTCTTTAAAACCCACAATAATATCTGCAACTTGCAATCCAGAGTCATCCACATAGTTTAGGATCTTTACGTCAAAGTTTGCTTTTTTTAGTATTCTAGCGAGAGAATCACCAATTATTATATTTCTGACATGTCCAATGTGTAGTGCCTTATTGGGATTAACACTTGTATGTTCTACTACAATTGGAGAATTTTGTCCAATATCTATTGAACCATAATCTTCTTTGATAGAATTTCGAAGAATCAATTCGTTAATTTTTGCAGTATTTGTAAAGAAATTCAGATAGCCTGATGGATGTGCCTCAACTTTGGAGATAAACTCTCCAAGATAATTTTGATATTTTTCTGCTAATTGTTGGGATATTTCATTAGGTTTTTTCTTTAGACTTTTTGCAAGCAAAAAAGAAACATTGCATGATACATCACCAAAGCCAGGTTTTGAAGGAGTAACAGAAAATTCAGTTTCAGGATAACCAGATTCTTTGAGAATAGTGTTCAAATTTTCTGTTATTTCTTGTAGTAAAATGCTAAGACTCAACCATTACACCTCAGAAAACTTTGGACTTAAGTTATCTAAGGCTTCTATTAATCCATCACCTGAAGGACCTCTAACTTCCAGTGTTGCTTTGGATTTTACTTCATCTGATGCATTTCCAAGTGCAACACTGGTTTTTGCGATCTGAAATAGCGGAATGTCAGTTTCACTGTCTCCTATTGCAATTACATCATCTTTAGTTACAGAAAGCATCTTCATTACTGCCTCAAAACCTGTTCCTTTGTTAATTCCTTGAGAATTGATATGAAATGCATATTGACTATCAGATAATCCAACTGGAAGGCTTTTTTCTTGAACTAGTTTTTTTCCTAAATCAATGTCAAATGTGCGCTCTAAAACGACTTCAGTTAAACGTGGAAAAACAGGTTTTTCTTTAACATTTTCGATTTCGTTTTTTATTATTTCAAAAGCTTCTATGCATTCTTCTTTTTTTCCTAATAGAGTGTGGGTTTTAGGTCCAGTCGTAATACAACCACCGTTTTCACCGACTGCAATTTTAGTAGTACCGCCAAATACAGAAAGTAAAAATCCCTCAACAGATGACCTGCCTGAAACAAAAATTACATTGTGACCGATGTTGGTCAAGTGTCTTAATGCAGACAGAGCATCAAGATGAATTGTCCCTCCACCATTTTCTGTTATCGTTCCATCAATATCAACTGCGAATGTTTTACGTCTCATGAGTTTTTTATTATCAACCGGATAATAATTGCTACGTAATTTGGTTTTTTAAGAAGAAGGTAGATTAGGCAAATCCGTTTACAATATAACTAATGGTAAAAAAAGGCAAGATTGAAGAAATTTTAAGCAAGGCAAAGTATGCTGATGATCCTGTTTTGTATAAGATATTTTATCGTGATTTTCAAACGATTAAAGAACTAACATTACCAGATTTTATTGAAGAGTCGAATAATTTTGAAACAATACCAATTACAAGGATTGAAATGATAAAGAAAGGTAGTGAGATATTATTCAAAAAAACAAAGTTGTGAGATGAGATAAGATGGNNATGAGATAAGATGGGAATTCCTGAAAAAATTAAAGCAATTCAAGATGAGATGGCAAAAACCCAAATCAATAAAGCTACAGAACACCATTTAGGATTACTGCGTGCAAAGATTGCAAAGCTAAAACGAGAGCAAGAAGAAGGTAAATCAAAGAAGGGTGCAAAGACAGATGGCTTTGATGTTAGAAGAACAGGTGATGCAACAGTTGTATTCATCGGATTGCCAAGTGTAGGAAAATCAACATTACTTAATAGATTAACAGGTGCCAAATCAAGTGTAGGTGCCTTTCAGTTTACCACCTTAACAGTTGTACCAGGGATCATGGAGTACAAGGGAGCTCGCATTCAGGTTTTGGATCTTCCAGGAATCATTAAAGGTGCATCCAGTGGCAAAGGGCTTGGAAAGAGGATCCTTTCAGTTGCCAGAAGTGCAGATCTTGTATTATTGATTCTAGATGTGTTTCAGCCATATCATGAAAATGTGTTAATCACCGAATTGGGAAATATTGGAATTAGGCTTAATCAACGTCCACCAAATATTGTTATTGAAAAAACAGCTACCGGTGGAATTGCAGTAGCACAGCAAAAAAAACTTACAAAAATGTCTGAGAAACTTCTAAAAGATATTCTCCATGTCTATGGCATAACTAGTGCAAGAGTAGTAATTAGAGAAGACCTTACATCAGAGCAACTAATTGATTTTATTTCAGGAAACAAAACTTATGCAAAGTCAGTTACAGTTCTGAACAAAATTGATTTAGTTGATAAAAAATTCCTAAAGGAGTTAAAATCAAAAATAAAAACAGATTACCTCGAAGTTTCTGCAGATGCAAATGTCAATGTCGATATTCTAAAAGATAGGATATACGATACATTAGGATTTATCAGAATTTACATGAGACCAAAGGGTGGAGAAACTGACTTCAAAGAACCATTAATCATCCGAACTGATTCAACAATTGGTGAAGTTTGTGATAAGCTTCATCGAAACATGAGAAAAGAATTTCGTTATGCAATGGTGTGGGGAAAGAGTGTAAAATTTGGTGGGCAAAGAGTTGGAATCAGTCATACATTACAAGATGAAGATGTACTGACAATCATTAAAACTCGTGGAACCTAGAAAAAAGTAATTAATTTAATTAAATTATGATTAACATGGATCAAGATTTTGAAGAAAGATGGTGCAAGTTTTGTATGATTAAAACGAAACAAGAAATTATTTTTCTTCCAAAAATTCCCACTTACAAACGTAAAAGACAGTACAAATGCACTGTTTGTGGTCATAAAATTTGGCTACAAGGTAGAAGGCCATCAGCTGAAAGTGTTTACTGATTGGATTTCCGATCAAAAAAATTAATTTTCAGAAAAAAAATTCGTTGATTAATTGTTATCACTTTGTGTAATTTTATTCAGTTTAACTATAGAAAAGTAATGATAATGGCGAATTTGTAATGGCTACTAAAAGAAAAGCAGCTTCTAGAAGAAAAACTTCCGCTAAAAAAGGTGGAGCTAAAAGAAAGACTTCAAGAAGAAAGACCGCAGCTAAGAAAGGCGGAGCCAAGAGAAAAGGCGGCGCTAAGAGAAAAGCTGCAGGTAAGAAAAGAACCGCAGCTAAGAAAGGCGGAGCCAAGAGAAAAGGCGGCGCTAAGAGAAAAGCTGCAGGTAAGAAAAAAGCTGCTCCAAAAAGAAAAGCAACAAGAAGACGAAAAAAGTAGATTCGTTGCAAAATTAACAATCGTCATCTAGTGGCGATTTGTTTTCCCTTTTTCAAATTACAACTTAGATGATTCTATAGAAAAATTTGTAAACGTTTGATGGTGGTAGCTTGTTTAAAGGATTACTAGTAAAGATAACTCATTAGTTTGATTTGTTCTTCAGTTGTGATAACATTTTTTGCAGTTAATGTTTCTAATAGTTCTTTGAAAAGTGCTTTTTGTTCTTCAGACATTCCACCAGCTTGTCCTTTTTCTCCGGGTGGACCTGGAGGACCTCTAGCACCTGGTGGACCGACTGGACCTTGTTCGCCTTTTGGACCTTGTTCACCTGCGGGACCTTTTGGACCAACTGGACCCCTCTCACCCTGGGGTCCCTGAATACCCTGTGGGCCTTGTGGTCCTTTTTCGCCTGCGGGACCTTGTGGACCACGTTCACCTTGTGGACCTTGTGGACCTTGTGGACCCTTGTCACCTGGTGCACCTGGAGGACCTTGTAGGCCTTTTTCTCCTTGTGGACCAGTTGGACCCTTCTCACCTTTTTCACCTTGAGGACCTGGAACACCAGTTAGTCCTTTGTCTCCTGATTCACCTTGTGGACCTTGTGGACCTTTGTCACCGGGTACACCTTGTGGACCTTCTGGTCCTTGCTCACCTTGTGGACCGGGTGGACCGATTGGACCCTTTTCACCAACTGGACCTTGTGGACCTTTAGGACCTTTTTCTCCTAAAGGACCTTGAAGTCCTTTTTCTCCAGGTGGGCCGTGGGGACCTGTCTCACCCTTTCCTCCTGGTGGACCACGTTCTCCAGTGATTCCTTTTTCACCCATTGAACCTTGTGGACCCTTGTCACCTTTGTCACCGGGTGGACCGCGTAATCCTTGTGGACCTTTGTCACCGGGTGGACCTGTTGGACCTTTGTCTCCTTTGTCACCGGGTGGACCCATGACACCTTTGTCACCTTTGTCACCTTTGTCACCGGTTAGACCTTTAGGACCAGATGGACCTTTGTCGCCCATTGGACCAGGTTGTCCTGTTGGACCTTTATCACCAGAAACTCCTGGAGGACCTGTTTCACCTTTACTCCCCGGTGGACCTTGTACACCCTTTTCACCAGCTTGACCTTGTGGACCTTTCTCACCAGTTGGACCTTGTGGGCCAGACGGTCCAGTTGCACCAACACCTCCACGCTCTCCAACTAGTTTTTTAGTAGTTTTCGGTGCAGGTTTTTCTTCAGCTACAGGTTTGGTTACTTTAGGGGCTGTAGGTTTTTCTCCTGTAAGATTTATTTCAAAAGTAGAATGTAATGAAGAGAATTGATCCGTTACAACAATCCAAACTGAACTTAATCCAAATACTTTTTCAGGAATAGGGTTTTGATTACTGCCAATTGTTTCTGAAAATTGTCCGTCTTTAACTCTTAAATGAAAATTATCTTTCCAGAGAGTAGGAAAATTTTTTGAAGAGATGCTCTCTTCAGAAGGCTTTTTTTCAGTAATTGCTATAGAAACTTCAAAGACGCCAGACTGGTGAAAGGGGGCAGCTCCCTGAATTTCCAATTTAGGGTTAGAACTAGACACTATCGATGATTTAATGACGAAGTATTTCTGTATTATCAAGCATTTATACTGCATAAATTTGTCAAAAAAGATGAAAAATTGGGAATGGTATTTATCTAGAAAATAGAGCCATTATGAAATAATGAAGAGACCGTTTGGGAAAAAAGACAAGCCGAAAAAATTAGAAGATAAGGCAGATCCTCCAAAGAAAATAGAGACAAGTCTTACTGATTCAGACTATCAGAGAAGAAAATTATTCAAAAAAGGCGTTAATTTGATGGCTGATGAAAAACTAGAAGATGCTGCCAATGCTTTTGAGCATGCATTAAGATACGACCCAAATCACGTCGAGACTTTATTGAAATTAGGATATGCCAGATTTCACCTTGATGAGCACACCGAGGCTCTGAGAGTTTATGATAGAATTTTAGACATTGACCTAACAAATGCAGAAGCTTGGAATCTAAAAGGCCTTGTTCATTATGAGCAGAAAAATTTCTCAAAGGCATTAGATAGTGTTGAAAAAGCAATTGATTCAGATCCTACATTTGGAATGGCATGGTACAACAAAGCATGTTTTCTTTCTTTGTTAAATCAAGTTCCAGAATCACTTGAAGCTCTAAAACGTTCAATTGAAATTGATGTTAAAAATGCAAGAAAAGCTGTAAAAGATAAAGACTTTATCAATGTCAGAATTGAAGAAGGATTCAAACGAATCGTTGAAGTTGTTGTTTTAGAATCAATTAGACAAGGTTATCATACAATTGGTTCTATTGTATGGACAACATTTCTTAGTAAAGCAGATGCAGAAGATGCATTAAAAAAATTATTAGAAAAAGGATTGATTACAGTTCATGAAAAGAGAGAGGGATTGCATAAAATTCCAACATACGACTTGGCAGCAGAAATTGCAAAGAAGGTTCCAACAGAGAAAAGAAGTTTGCTTGGAATTAAAAAAGTGAAGTTACCAGGAACTGTTAAGAATCTAAAAGAACTTAGTCAAGCAATTAATTCGGTTAAAGCTGCAATTGAAGAAGAAGATGTTGAAAAAGCAATTGAGTGCTTTGATATTTTCGTTGACCCAAAGAAATGCGGTGAACAAATGATTGAACAATTTTTCGAAGAACACAGAGAAATTAGATTATGGAAAATTAGATTAACTGATAGAGGTGTCTCTTTCCTTCAAGATAATAAGCAAAAAATGTTAACGTTATTTGAGAACGTTGAAGTTACAGTAACAAAGCAACTACGAAGCGAAGTATCTTCTTAGTTTATTCTGCAGACAAGTCCCAATAGTTTGCATCTTCTTGCTTTGCTATTGGTTTTTCAAGATTTTTCCATTCTTTGAAAGAACGTACGTATAATTTTACGTTAGGCATATCAACTGATTTGAGAGCATAGTATGCAAGGCCTGAAAGTGTTCCCACGCTTCCACAGTAAGTTATAATTTCAGATTTAGGGGTGACGCCTCTATTTTCCAGTAGTCTTTTCATGTCATCTTTTGTTCGTAAAATTTTTTCATTTGATGCTAGTGTTCTATATGGAATGTTTACTGCGCCTGGAATATGCTGTTCTAGATAGTTGAGCCGTTCACGATTATCTAGTAAAATTACACCCTCTTTTTCCTTAGCCTGCTCAAGATATTCAGCACTTGCTAAAATTTCAGGTTGTAGATTCAGTGAATGAGTTTTTGATTGAATTGAAGGAATCTCAGCATCATTTTCTAATCCCAGTTCTTTCCAATGACCATATGTCATTTCCAATAAAGAAACATCATGATGTCCAAGATACTCCATAGTCCAAGCAACTCTGGATGCTAGTGCACCAAAAGTATCATCATATACTACAACAGATGTTTCATCATCTATGCCCATTGATTCCATCATTTTCTGAACTCGTTCAGGACTATCATCAGATAACAAATTAGCTAATGGAAGATTCACTGAAGTTGGAATGTGGTTCTTTTTGTATTCTTCTTCTTTTCTGACATCAATTACTCTAACACTTTTGTCGCGAATCTCAGATCTTAAAGTGTCAGCATCAGTAGTAATACGAATGGATTTTTCTTTGCTCAAGCAGCACATTCACCTTTTCCAGTTTTTGTGTGGTAGCTTGTATCGCTACCATAGTCCGTGTAAAAGTCCGGATCATCTTCTATGGTTGGTGGAACTTCAAATGAAGCAAGAGCATCTTTCAAATCTTTAATTGATTTAATTTGAGAATCTTCAGTTTTAGTAGCAACCCTATGAATCCATGTTTGCAGAGTGTCATCTGGTTTTTTGTTGCTCTTGAAAATCTCAATTACTTTTAAAATTACAGGAATAACTCGTTTTGCAGGAACTCTCATGCATGTTTCACCCAACATGGTGTCTCCATCAGAGCGTCCACCAATTAGCATTTGGTAATTTGGATACATGTCTTTTCCAACACGTGCTCCTCCACCAAAGAAACCAATGGTTGCAATTCCGTGTTGCCCACAAGAGTTTGGACAGCCACTAATCTTAATTGAGGAATCTCTCAAATCATCGTCTTCATCTAGTTTTAGCTCGAGGAACTTTCTTTGAATCTCTTTTGCTAGCCTGTGTGAGTTAGTCAAAGCAAGATTACAAGAGGTTGTTCCAGAACAGCCAATAGGTGAAGCCATAGTCAAGGCACCTGATTTGGCCAATCCTACCTGTAGTAGTTTAGAATACAAGGCTGGTAAATCATCCTCATGGACATATCGTAAAGCAATATTTTGTGAAAATCCGTTTCTTCCTACACCTTCTGCTGAGAAATCCCTAATGATGTCGCCTAGTGAGCGTAGTTGATTTGCAGTAATATCTCCAGACTCTAATGTAAGAAAGACTGTACAGTATCCTTCTTGCTTTTGCTTGATTGTGTTTGTTTTGTACCATCTAGCATACCCATCAGCATTTTGATTTGGTGCTTCTTCAGATATTCTTATTGGTTTTTTAATTTCATTTGGAGTATGATCTACTTTGAGTCTAACAATAACTGATTGTGTTGCGCGAACTAGTGCTCTTTCTTTTAGGACAAGATTCTGGAATTTTTCCCATCCCATATCATTTACAAGATATCTTAGTCTGTTTCTTGCAAGATTCTTTCTATCACCAAGTCTATCAAAGATTCTAATCACAGCTATAGATGTATACAAAAGATCTTCTTCTGGAGTAAAGTCTTCAAGTTGATTACCGACATAGGATTTGTTTCCTAATCCACCACCTAAGAAAATTTTAAAGCCTCTTTGTTTTTCATCATCGACTTCTCTAACCTGTGGAATCAACCCGACATCAACCATTCGAACCATTCCGTGCTTCTCACAACATGTGAAATTAAACTTAAATTTTCTTGGAAGATTTTGAGCCATTGGGTTTCTTAGCATAAACTTTGCAGTAGCTAATGCATATGGAGTAGCATCAAATTCTTCTTGCTCACATACACCTGACATGGGACTACACATTACATTTCGAACTGTATTTCCACATGCTTCACGGGAAGTAAGACCAACTTCAGCTAGTCCTCTGAAAACTTCAGAAACATCTTCTAATACAATCCAGTGAAGTTGAATATTTTCTCTTGTAGAGAAATGTGCACTACCAATTGAGAATGCCTCGCTTAATTGAGCGATTTTTTCTAGTTGATTTGGATAAACTTCGCCAGCGGGAATTTTTATTCTAACCATTGCATAATCGCTGGTCATTCTAGTACCATAAGCACCGTGTTGAAGTCGATAACGTCTGAAGATATCGTCGGCAACTTTACCTTGACGATAAAGCTTTACAGTATTTGCAAAAGCCTCGGCCTCTTCAAATCTGGCCCAGTTAATTTTAGGCTTTGAAGACTCTGGACGTCTTTGTTCTAAATTTGGTACTGTCAATACAGAGCAATTCCTTTGAATTTGGATATAAATTTTTGAAAGCGGGAATTTTAACCAGACAGGGCAGATTTTGCGACTGAACTTGCCTAGACTTGTTATTGTAATTGGTGATTTGAGGGATTATTGGTTAGTACTACCTAATTTAGAACAATATTTTTGGGAAACTATTAATGTGTTCTACAAAGACGATTCACATGCAAGAAGCAACCACTGCAGAAAAACCAAAAAAGATTTTCACAGATGTAAGAGAGGTTGACATTACAAGAGCAATTGCAACTGAATTTAATTCAGTTTTACTTGATAGAGCAGACTCTGATGTAATAATTATTGGAGCTGGTCCTGCAGGACTTACAGCTAGTAGAGAACTATCCAGTATGGGTTTCAAAGTTTTGGTAATTGAGCAAAACAACTATCTTGGCGGCGGTTATTGGCTTGGTGGTTACATGATGAATCCTGTAACAGTAAGAGAACCAGCACAAAGAATCTGGGACGAGTTAGGAGTTCCATACAAAAAAGTTGCTGAAGGATTATACCTTACACCAGGGCCTCATGCAGTTTCAAAATTAATTGCAGGAGCATGTGATGCTGGAGTAAAATTTTTGAATTTAACTAAATTTGATGATCTTGTTTTAAAAAACGGTAGAGTTGCAGGAATCGTTGTAAACTGGATGCCTGTTTCTGCATTACCACGAAACATTACTTGTGTTGATCCAGTTGCACTTGAAGCCAGAGTAATCATCGATGCTTCAGGTCATGATTCTGTTGCAGTAAAACGTCTAGTTGATAGAGGATTAGTTGACTGGAAAGGGATGAACCCAATGTTTGTAGCAGAAGGCGAAGACCAAGTAGTTGAAAAGACAGGTGAAGTATTTCCTGGACTAATTGCAGCTGGAATGTCAGTTACTGAGACACATGGACTTGCTAGAATGGGACCAACATTTGGTTCAATGTTGTATTCTGGCAAAAAAGCTGCAGAGATTGCAGCCTTGAAAATCAAAGAGTTAGGAAGATAACTAACTAATTTAGATATAATTTATTGAAAATTTCTAAAATCTTCCTTTATGATGAGCCATCTGTTCCCGAAATTAACATTTCAGAACTAGCTGATTTTCTAAAGAGTACGTTCAAAATAGATGTAGAAGTACGAAAAAACATTCTAAGAAACTCAGATGAAGTTACTGCACAAAAGATTGCTTCATGTAGAATCTTTAATCCCAGAAAGCCATTTGAAATACATGAACCGACTCTAGAAGAAATAAAATTTGAACAAGAAAATTTTGAAGACACTTCACGAACAGAAAATATTATCATGTATGATGGATTTGAATTTCAAAAAGTTATTTTAGAATTAATTTCAGATAATGAATTAACATCTGAGAATTTTCACATAGTTTTTACAAACAAACTAACATGTAGTTATGATTTTAACGACTATAGATATCATGGTCGTGCAGTAATTTGTTCAAATCCCAGCATAATCTCAACAACAGGAATCATTGAAGCCCCTGCAAAACCTAGAGATTACTACATGGAGTTAATTTCAAACATACGCCAAGGACTAAATGTAAAGTCTATTAAGAAAAAATACTCTGGAAAATATTTAGAGTATAATGATTCAAGACTCTCAAAAATAATTCAAGGGTATTTGCTTCAGGCATTATTTTACTATCTTTTTGAAGAAGCCTTTTGTGAATTGCGTGAATGTGTGCTATTCAATGCTCATTGGCAAAGTGATCTTATGTATTCACAGTTAGAGAGTGGAAAATTGTGTGATAACCATCAAAAGATCTTAGACGATTTTGTGAAGAATTTAAATTTATGAACAAAAAACGATGACATATGATGGCAGATAATGCTGGTGCAACTCTTTTGGAGAAAAAAGACGAGTCTCCAAAGATTCCAGATAAAAAAACAAAGTATGATGTAATAATAATTGGTGCAGGACCTGCAGGATACACTGCCGGAATTTACTGTTCACGTGCAGGATACGATACATTGATTCTTTCTGGAATTTTACCAGGTGGGCAACTGGTCAATACAACAGAAGTAGAAAACTATCCTGGTTTTGAGAACGGCATAATGGGGCCTGATCTTATGATAACAATGCGTAATCAAACCAAAAGAATGGGAGCTACAATCATAGATGATGAGGTAGTAAATGTTGATTTTCGCCGAAAACCATTCATGGTTTTAACAGCCTCTGAAGAATATGAGGCTCAAGCTGTCATAATTGCAACTGGGGCAAATCCAAGAAAGTTAGGTATTGAAGGCGAGATGACATTTGGAGGAAAAGGAGTTTCATATTGTGCAACATGTGATGGCCCTTTCTTTAGAAATCAAGAGCTTATTGTTGTAGGTGGTGGAGATACTGCAATGGAAGAAGCTACATTCCTTACAAAATTTGCAAGTACTGTACATCTTGTGCATAGAAGGGATGAGCTAAGAGCAAGCAAAGTTATGCAAGAGCGAGCATTTGATAATTCAAAAATTAAATTTCATTTGAGTGCTGAAGTTGATGAAATAAAGGGTAACGAAAAAGTTCAACAAGTTGTTTTAAGTAACAAAAAAACAAACGAAAAGGAAACAATGGAGGTCGGAGGCGTCTTTGTCGCAATTGGCCATGAGCCAAATACCAAACTCTTTGTAAATCAAATTGACATGGACGAAAATGGTTACATTGTTCTAAAAGAGAATACCAAAACAAACATTCCTGGAGTTTTTGCTGCAGGGGATGTTCATGATCATAGATACCGGCAGGCAGTTACTGCTGCAGGATTTGGGTGCATGGCAGCAATTGATGTTGACAAGTATCTTACTGATAGCAAACAGTAAGCACTGCTAAACTGTTCATTTTAGACAAACATCTACAGATACTGCAAATCGTTGAATTGATTTTAGTATGTTAAGGAGGGAAAACCAGCTAAAGGTTTGAGAGAATATGTTAGATAACAACACAAAGACTGGTTTCAAAATAGGTGGTTCGGTAGGAATTATCATCTTACTGTTAGGTATTGCAGTCTTATTTGGAATATATCAAATGTCACAGGTAAGCCAAGAAGTAATTGAAATTTCAGAAGAATATGCACCACTTTATGCTGTAATGAGCGATATTAGACATCATCAATCAAATCAGGCACTAAATTTTGAAAAAATTATTCGATATGAGCAAACCCAAAACCAAGAAGGATTAGAGAAAGCAAAAGAACAATTCTGGATTAGTGGAGGAATTATTGAGACNNAAGAGATGACTTTGCAATATTATCCCAAAAAATTGCAGAAATTGAACGAATCCACTTTGATTATGAAAATTTAGTCAGAGATTCTATTTTAGTAATGGAGAGCACAGGGTTTGCTGATGAATATATTAGTGAAATTAATAAAAAAGAATCACAAATACAAAATGAAATTGCAGTAATTTCAAATCAAATTTCATTATTGATGGAAGATTCAACAAAACAGATCGAAGAAAATGAATCTGCTGCTCTCTTTGGTCAAGTAATTATAATCAGCATTGTTGGTGCAATGGCAGCAACACTGGGAGTATTTCTTAGTCACATCAACAAAGACTTGAGAAAAGAAGTTGATATCAAGACTACAGAATTACAACAAGCAAATGAGAAACTAAAGAAATTAGATCAGATGAAGGATGAATTCATTGGAATTGCATCTCATGAATTAAAGAGTCCAATTCAACCAATAA
>JABAOH010030324.1_pt1 | contig 70964 bp, 61 predicted proteins | sample 7062181 | NCBI WGS metagenome assembly JABAOH01 (sample SAMN14538630, study PRJNA623070) | marine sediment metagenome | biome: marine biome [ENVO:00000428]; feature: marine pelagic biome [ENVO:01000023]; material: deep marine sediment [ENVO:00002113]; isolation source: pool of 5 deep marine... | reverse complement strand
GTGAAAAGCAGTTTTTCAGCTCTGCCTGAAGCAACTGGACCGCATCGAGCAGTTTATTCTTCCTGGCCAACGTGCGTGCCTTTTCGATGGTATCCGCCATACCCTCCTTTTCACCTTCACCTTTGCCGGGTTCCGGAATCTGTGCCGTATCGGTTGAGGCCGTGGCCGATACCGATGCGATCCGTTTCAACCACCGCCGGGTTTCAGAATCCGCAAAAGGTGTCCCATCGGAGAACGTCAGATCCACCAGGCCGGGAAGGCGGTAAAGGAAGCAGGCGGTCTCCTGGCATACCGCTTCATGGGCGCTCTGATAGTCATTTCCCAGGTTGACGAGGGCTTCGGAGACGTAACGGTGCACATCAAACCAGAAGAGGAATTGAGACAGCCGCTGCTCGGCCGACGTGATTAGGGCCCTCCAATTGCCGTTTCCCTTGAGATCTGTCAGCTCCTGACGAACCTGTGGCGGCGGTGGCGGAATCTGAGTGTGCCCGTTCGATTCCGGTGGAAGCGCTGATACCAGAGACCAGGCAGCAATTCTTCGACAGCGATAGGCTACGTCGTTTGTGGGATCTTTTTCAAGGAGAACAGCGGCAGCCTGCCGCAATGTCTGGAGCCCGGAGTTGATGACCTTTTGAGCATCCTCTTCCGTGGCAAGTGTTTCGGGTTCGGTTGGTGCCGGAGCAGCCTTGGGTGCTTCTTTTTCTGTTACCTTCTGGGGCTCAGGCGGTGGCGACGGTTGGGGTCGTTCGGCTGCCGGAGCGGCCTCAGGCTGAGGTTTCCCTTCGGACAATAAAGGAATCGTTTCAAGAGCTCGATGTATGGGCCGGAGCAGCAGTGGCTCCGGCAGATGTTGCTTCGTCAAGGTATCAATTTGTGCCAGGGTAGTGTTGATAGATTCCAATTTTTCCGGTGCAATAGGATCGGTCGTAACTCCTTTAAGGGCCGACTCTGTCTTCTCGATCCACCATTCCAGTGCTCCCAGTCGGCCTCGCATCCGCTTTTTGGGCGGAAACAGGCCGTCCCAGTATTGATCGATAAGGTCGTGCATTAGCGTCAGCCCATCGGCCAACCCTTCCAGTTTCCGGATGTGAACTTGACCCACCGCCAAATAGCTTGCCACGAGAAGATCCTTAGACTTATGTGCCAGGATCGACGCCGCCAAATCGCTCACTTTTCTCCAGTCAATACCGGCTGATGCCGAGGGCAAAGAGAGTTTATCGATTTCAGCCTGGAGCTGTTCATACTCGGGTTCATAGCGGACATCCGATCCCGTGGGTTGATCGGCTTGAATCGGGTCTTTCCCTAGGCTAGAAAGTTCCATTCACAGTTTCCCAAAATTCAAACGTTACACACGGTGATTCTCGAGCAGCAGTGAGAATCGAACACCCGTCGTTGAGCGGCACAGGGCCTCGCGTCTAGGAAATGGACCACAGCCGGACGAAATCATTCGCATTCAAGGACCGTTTGAACACAGCGAGATAGGATCTTTCTGGAAGACCACCCACAAACATCGAGCTGGGCACGATCTTACCGCTGGCCTTCAACGCACGGCTCCAATCAATAACGAGCCCGAGAAAATCGTCGGTCTCGTTATTGTCGAGGCATAGACAGAATTCTCCGTGAGCTAAAAGCGCGTCGACCCCTTTTTTGAAACCATTGCCGCTCCTTATGAGACTCCCCTCGTAAGAGGACATGTCTGGAGTACCGGGGTTTAGCCGCCGACTGTCACCATCAGACCAATCAGGAGACGGCATGCCAACACTTTTCAGATCGACTTCAAGCTGGTGCAAATCTTTGAACCGCCTCGTGATTAAATACTCGACCTGGGCCCAGACACCATCAAACACAGCGGGTAGAAGATCCCAGTGGTCTTTCCATTCTGGAAGCTCGCCGACACCCATGACCGTTAATGGATAAGGGCGACCGAGGCTGTCACTGCTGTCGCGGCAGACGCCGCAAGCGATAGTATCTTTTTTCATCCCTTGAGACCAAAAGCGCCAGGAATGGAGGTGCTTCTGTTCAGTTTTGGTTGACAGAAGTTTCTGGTATCCGGCTTCGAGCCATCCAAAAAATGCTTTGGCAATCGAATCACTTCCGCCGATCTGAAAATAGTCCGATGCGGCGGGATGCTTTCCGTAGGCAGTCCATTCCCAGTTTATTTTCGTTCTTGTCAATCCCAGCATGCGACAATTCTCTCTGGTACCCTTCCGGGATCGGTTCGAAGAAGTCTCAGCACCGGACCGTGCCCTTGGAAACGGTACCGGGCTGTTATGTTTCGAATCCCCATCCGTTTCAGATCAGCTTCTTCGTCCGGGAATTCACTGCGATTGAAGGTGCGCACGCCTGTCTCAAAATCCTTCAAAAAACTCGCAAATGCGAGATTCCCGCCGTATCTCTTGGTCAAAACCAGCTTAGCGATTTTGATCCTGAAAACGACATCACCGCAGTCTTTTGGCGACCACTTGAAGCGTTTCCTGACCGGGTAGTTTAGATTCACCAACTCCAGCGTTTTGTCGGCACATTGCATTTCCAGTTCGGTGGCGTGCGGTATCACTGAAGCCCCTTTATTGGTGCCGGTCGGTTCGCCTTTTATGGTGACCGTGTAACTGGCCTGGACCGGTCGTGCCGATCTGGCCCCCCTGTTCAAAAATGAAAAAAAGTAACTGTCAAAAGGCACGGTTTGCCCCATGACTTCCTTAGGATAGAAGCCTTTTTTAAGGCTGCTGGTAACAAATGGTCCGGCAGTTTCTTTGACAAACTTGATGGCATGGCCGGGTTGACTCCAGAGAAGTTCGATGAGTTTATTCCTATCGGATACACCCTGTACCTCCAAAAGAACCTCTCTTTCCCACATCTTTTGCAGCTCGCACGCGGCTTCTCTGGAAACAAACGTCAGGAAATAGTCAAGGGGCCCCTGCACCAGTTCCCAAAACAGTTCTTGATCCGGCCCGGGGCTGGCCATAGCGGATCTGAGTTCATCCAAAGCTCTCCATCCCGCAAAATAGGGGGTTTTGCTCGTGGCTGGGTCCTCATTGTAGATGGCTGCCGCCGTCTGGTGTGCCGTTTCACGGGACGTGGAAACCAGGGCGATTTCTGCCAGGGCATCGAGATAATCCCGCAACGCCTGAGCGGCAATGAGCCTCGATTCTAATCCCCCGGCTTTTGACCCGGTTTGCTTTTCAAGTTTAGCAAGCTTCTTTTCCACTTTCTGAGCTGCTTTCTTGAGGATCCCTGGAACTTCACCTGTACCTTCTTTCAGCTTTCCAGCCTTAGCCGTTGTTGCCTTGAAATCGTAAACGAGCTGGAGCCAAGGCGGCAGTTCCGGTTTCTCGGCGAGGGGCTTTGTCTCTTCGGCGACGCGATCCAGCAGGGAGAAATACGGATTTTGATCGGTCCCCATCGATGACGCTGCCTGGCGCCATTCTGCTTTCCCCTTAAGCCGATCGGATCCATGCGGAAATGCGAGCACAAAGTCACGCCAGGCATTGAAATATGCCTTCCGGTACCACGTTTGAAATTCCAATTTCTTGCCGGCAATGATCAAAGGATCGACAAGGGCGGATTCGATCTCCTTTAGAAAAGAATCGATCTTCGCTCGTCCCCTAAGGGAAAAGGCCGGAGCGACTCTTTTTTCGTCCTTGGCCGCCAGACTTCCTCCCCAAAAATCCTCCATGCCGAGATAAGAAAGGGATGGATCCAGATTTGTCCAGGCGATAATCCAATTCAAATTGGTGTTTTTCAATGTCAGGATGTGTTTCAACAAGATCCGCAGTTCGTTCATCTCCTGATTTAGAACATTGGTATCCTCACGCCAGAGAATGTAATAAATGTAGAGATCCGCAAGCTTTTGTTCGACCTCAGGGATAACCTCTTGGCCGGCTGCCTGCAACGTATGTTCATAAGACGGCTGAGGCCTGGCTCTGAGGGCCTCTAGTTGTCCATCTTCCAGCCGGACACGCAAAAGATTGATGCGCCGAACGACGTGGGCCACGTGTGCACCGATGATCTCTTGAGGTGTAGTATCTGAAAAGCGCGTTACTGTCTCGGCCATTCTCTCGTTCTGATTGAGCAGGAAACCGTCGTAGAACTGTTTAGAGTATTTTGCTTTAAGTTCGCCCTCAACTTCTCTGCTTTGAAATAATCCGAACCGGGGAAGCCACCATCCTCGGTTCTGTTTTTCCACTTTGAGAAGTGCCTGAAGATATTGATTCAAGCCGATCACATCGGCGACGATTTCGCCTTGCAAAACGACCGGTTTGGAAGCCTCCTTTGATACTTCCCGCATGATTAACAGATTTCTGGCAAAGGAAAAACTCAGCAAACCGCAAATGGCAATGCCTACAGCTAACCACGCTGCCAGGCCGAGATGTTCCGTTAGTCTGCTCCACTCCAGCCTCCGCTGGGTGGGCGCAAACAGGCCTCTGTCAGCAGGCATTATGCGAGAGAAGAAGTCGTGCAGGAATAATCCCTTACTGGTTCCCGGCAGAACTTCCCGCTCATCGATCAGGCCGAGTTCTTTGAGAAAGTGGGAGTATGGGCTACCCTCCTGTTTTCCGCTGCTGAAGAAAAGCCCTCTCAGTATCGGTGTCTCCTGATAGGGGCTCTCCTGAAAGGCCGCCTTCATAAAACTGCTCAGCCCGGGCCCTAATCCTTCGAACTCCTCTGGAAAGAGGAGGAGGCCCGAATCAACCGTTTTCGATCGGGATTTATGGAAAAGGAGCAGCCGCAGGTCTCTCAATCGCTGGGTGAGGGAGTGAATGGAATTTGATGTAAAGGATTCGGCATCACTCGAAAGGTCTTGATTGACCATGCCCATGGCCTGAGCGAGTGTATCTTCAGGCAAGTTGTCGCAGAACGTCGTCATCCCTTGAATCAAATCGCACTTTGTCACCAAAACATAGACCGGAAACTTAGCTCCAAGCACCCGCATTAGCTCATCAATGCGACGGCGGATGCTTCGGCCCTCTTCCTCCAGTTCATCGGACCCAGAGGAAACCAGCCTATCCGCAGCAATAGTCACAACCAGTCCGTTTAGGGGTTCCTTTTTCCGAAACTTGCCCAGCAACCGCAGAAATCTCTGCCACTCGTCCCTGTCGCGGCCCTCGTCGACTGGAATGGCATATCTGCCAGCGGTGTCAAGGATAACGGCCTGCTCGAAAAACCACCAGTCACAATTCCGGGTACCGGAAATTCCGGAGGTTCGGCGAATTTCGACGAAAGGCGAAGATAACCGGGCGCTTTGAATCGCCGTGGTTTTTCCCGAACCGCTCTCGCCAATCACCAGATACCAGGGCAGGACGTACAATGGATTCCCGTATGTCCTCAAGTGGGACTTTCTGAGCGCGGTGACCGCCTCCCTCCATCGATCCTGCAGCTCCCGTGAGACGTCTTTCTCCTTGTCACCCAGAGTCTTCCGGTAGGCTTCATCCTGCTCAATGACCTGCTGCACAAAGCGCTGTTCTCTTTGCCTGAGCAGAATTCGCCGTAGCAGAATCAGGCCGAGGACCAGACCCACGAGACCCACCAGAATGAAAACACCCACCCACCACGCCCAGCCTAGGCTGAGGACGATCCATAATACCAGGCCGGTAACAACCAGTGCGGCCAGGACAAGAAGCAGTATTTTAAGAATCTTTGGGACCATTTGCTGTGTTTACGGCATCGCGCCGAGTAAGTTCTCGCCGATATTGCTCAAAATAAAGCGAAAGATGAGAAACAAAGCAGCAAAGAGCACAACGGGGAAAACAATACCCAAGAGGGTAATCGGAGAAAACTCTCGCCCACGCCGTTGGGGTTTCATCTCATCAACCTGCTGAGGATAGGCTTCCGCAAAGAGGCGGCCTCCGTCCAAGGTGGGAAGCCCCACGGAACTGCCCAGCAGAACTTTCAGATTCGAAGTTTTCAGTTGCTCAAGCAGAAAATCATCGCCCTCATGGACATAGCGACCGGTAAATCCCATGGCAAGACACAGGTAATAGACCTCCCGCACGTCATTCTGATGGGGGCCCAGTGTATTCAGCCGGTTGAAAAAAAGCTCACCAGCATCGGCGGTCTGAAAATGAAGACGTTGAAGCTGGTGTCGCTGCCACTGGTCTTTCTCATTCCACGGAGAATTCAGGATCACTTCATCAATCCATGAAAAAATGGCGAATCGCGCATGGTCACAATCTTCCTTGGCTATACCTCTCTTCTCCAGACAGGCATCGGCCTGGGAAACAAGGCGATCGATATCGACATTCACCTGGTCAAAGGCAGGCTGCCGTGTTTTCACCGTTTTCAAGAAATAGGCGACGTAAGCCAGGATTTCCATAAAACAGTCGACAATTCGCACGGCTAGGTTCTCCCCACAACCATTAGCTCAACTTTCAGATCCTCCGGGGCCGTATCCCAGTATAAAGCAATGTTTTGGCCCTGCTGAACCTGCGCCCATTGGTCACCGTGATGATCAACCTGGCAATAGATTGCGCGGGCTCTGCGGGGCAGTTCCTGGGGTGGATCGGAGAGATGCTCCATTTTTATTCCGGGAAGGGCCTGGGCAATCAGGAGCGGTAATGATTCCCTTGAGCTCAATTTGGAAATGGTCCCCAGAGCCTTCAGCACGGATTGGGGATCCGTCTCTGTCTCAAAAACCAGATAGAACCGGTTTCGGCCCTCGAATATCGCCGGCGGCAGCTCCGCAGCATAATAGGTTCCGTCGTACAGAAGTTGGATGACATATTCGGGCCCAGCAGTTATCTCGTCCAGGAGTTGCGTTATCATTGCACTGGCCCCGGCAAAACACTCCCCAAGGTTTCGGTGATCATAATCCAACACGCTCCGACTCTCATCCGCCATTTGCCCCATGACATCGACTTGCTCTGAAAAGGCGGAGAGTTCACCGATTATCTGTCTCAAGACCCCATAGACGGTCCAGGGATGGACGTGGTTGGAAGCCAGCGCGTGCTCCAGGAGGGGAATGTAGCGATTCAGGGACCTGAGTGCCAACACATACACCGTATCCCTTGCCCCGAATTCGGCCGTATGAATCCCCCGGTCCCGCTTGTAGGATTCCAGCTGGCGGCCGCGGGACGCGATTTGATCCTTGATATCCGTAAGCAGCCTCAAGAGGATTTCCGAACTCTTGATGGTAAGGGCGGGGGGAATGAATTTTTCGGAAAGGGCAACGCGCTCACCCATTCTTTCCAGCTGCGCAGCCGGGATGAGATGATACTCCCCGAGCTGATCTTTTTCGGTCTCCCAGAAAACCTTCAGGACGTGGTATAACCGCTGAACCTGAGCCGCCGGACCATTCTGATGCAAATCCCGAGTTTCTTCAGGGTCAACCGATGTGACGAACCGGGTATTGACTTCGGCAAGATCGCTCAGGCGCGGCAGCACGGTAACGTTTTCCCCGGATTCGTTCCATTTTTTTATCCCGATATAAACGGTAAAGGGTTGGCCGCCCTCGACCCAGGCCTCATCGAAGGAACGAGCCTCGACAATCGCATTGCCTGGTATGGCGACAAAGGTCATGTCCGGGAATATGAAGCTCCCTTTCAGCAGATTGAACGTCCGGTTGTCCAAGGCGGCTGCCTGGACTTCCATTTTTCCGACGCCCCAGGGATAGGGGCAGAGATAACTGTACACGGGTGTCAGGAGGGATTGAACATGCAAATCCGCCAGCTGCAGATGTTGAGGCTGCAAAAAAAGGCCTTGATGCCAAAAAAGTGGTCGCTCCATAGTGAGATACCTTTTCGCCTATTGAATTTGCTGAGGTCCCAATCTGAGATCGATCTCCAGGGACCCCAGTTTTTTTCTTTTGGTGCGCTTGATAATCCCCTTTTTCTCGATGACAACCGGGATTTCAAAGAGCCGCACTATTCTCTCTCGTTCAATGAGGTAATAGCCGGCTGCGACTCCGACATAGGTCGCATCTTGGGCCCGGTCCAAATTGAACGTGGTATTTTGCCCGGGCTGGACGATTAATTTCTTGGCCCCGGCCACACTGGCGTCGAAAAGACCGCATTCCAGGAGCCGATAGAGTCCCTCCTCATCACCGGTAAGCTGATTAAACGCGTTGGGATCTTTGAGCTGATAGACACACACCAGGAGAGTATGCGGTTTGCCCTCACTGAGGTTCAATTGGGGATCGGCCTTTACATGGATTGTGATTGCGTCTTCCTCGTATTCCAATTCAGGCGCTGGAAGCTGTTTAGACGCACAGGACCAAACCAGAAGAACCATCAACAATGGACTCAATGTGACGAGTTTTCTCAATTGTCTCCCTCCTCATTGTAAGAATAGCTTTTGACAATTGTTTTCAAATTCCCTCAGGAGCTCCTCCATAAAGCGCCCGGAGTCAAACCAATTCTTAAAAGCCTTGTATTTTTCAGCATACAGTTCAAACCGACCGGGCTTGCGCAGGCGTCCGAACTTGAAACCGCCGCCGGGAGAAGGAGCAATCCGTTCCGGATCAAGTTCAACAAGAATCTCCTTCACTTTCTTCTCTGCTGCGATCTTAAATGCCTGTTGCGCCGTGAGAAACGCCTTGTTAATCTGGCCCAGATAGCTTTCTAGGGATCTTGCTTGATCCTCCCCTTCCAGGTGGAAACCGATCATCTGCCGAATCGTTTCGATCCCCTCACGTTGGCCCAAGAAGGTCATGTTGATGACACCCACCAGCTGATTCAGCATATCAAATATCGTATTCAGGGAATCGGCGAGCCGTTGCAAAAGCTCGGCAGAGGAAAGGTCGGCCTGGGAGACTTTTTTCCCCAGAAGGAAGGAGAAAATCCGGGTCAGAACCTCCTGATCTACAATGACATCTTCGGCTGGCAAGGCACGAGTGGCTTCAAATTGACTCGCCAGTTCGCCCACAATTTTCATTTTTTCATCACGTGGTACCCCCATGAGGGAGCTCTCGAGAAATTCTTCGATGCGATCGTCAGCCTGCAACCTGTCCGATGCGTGTATCTCACGGATTTGTTTCGCCAGCTGGCCCAATTCCGGTTGCCCGTCCATTGTCTTATGGCTCCTTGCGCGTTTTTGATGGATCAAGGATTACCGTCGTGGGTGGATCTTCATCCTCATCTTCCATATTGATTGGCTTCTTTTTTGCCGCAGGACCTTTCCCTGCCTTCATATCGGTTTCTTTCATTTGTTCAAAACCTCCTCCAGGTGAAACCTCTGTTCGATCAGAATCGGAGGGGAGGTTCTTCCGGCCTTGAGGAGAGACGACGACCGTCTCTGGAATCTCACTAGGTTGGGATTCAAGTTTAGACCGTTTCTCCGCTTTTGAAACACCACGATCCAAAATAACGGTTTCCGGCAGATCCTTTCCATTTTGCACCGCAGTCTCTGGTGTCTGAGACGGCTCAGCCGTTTGCGGTTTTACGATAACCGTCTCTGCCAGCTTTTCATCTTGAATTTTGGAACAAGGGGTTTCATGCTCGAAATCTTCCGGCCTGAGTATGACCGTCTCTTTGGCAATTAGGTCTGCCGAAACCTGAGCACCCGTCCGATCAATTTCCGGTTCTTCCGGCTGGAAGGCATCGGCACCTACCTCAGATACGGGCGGCGCGGTCTGGGAGTCGCTGCGCCATTTCTCGGCGATTCTTCTGAGAATCTCATGGATCGCCTTATTGTCGGCCGCTGGGGATGTCCTAACAGAAACAGTTTCCGGTGTATACAATTCATCTTTGATTCCAGCGCTCACTTCCTGGAATTTTTGCCAAAACTCGGTTTCAGACCGTTGCGATGTCTCACTCATACACCACTTAAACAACAAAAACCCCAGGTCGAGAGCCTTTGCCCAATGGGATTCCCAGGCTGCATTGACAGCCTTATCGTCCGGGTTCCAGAAAATATTCTTGGGAGAAAAGATTTCAGAAGACGGACTTCTCGGAGTACCTTCAGGAACGACATCCTCTTTCAACGCAAGTTTCTCAAAAACCTTCGTGATTTCCCCGTATACTCTCGAAACATCCTGTCTAGCGTTTACGAGCAGCACGTGAAACCAGACTGATCCCAGAAAGTAAAGACCGGCGGATGAAGGCCGCTTAGAACTCAAGGGCCCTCGAGGAGAATCAATCCCAACCCCTAGAAGCTTCAATTCACAGTTCCAAAAGTCCGGCAGAAGGCCACTCGGTTCACCCCCCCTGACCCAGACGTGATCAATCGATAGATCCAGATGGCGGTCTTTGAACTTATCCAAGCCGGGAAAGACGATCTGAGCCAGCTCTCCCAAAAGCAGGAGTTTCAAATACAGGACTTCGAGAAAAAACCTTCCATCCTTTTCAAGGGGAAATGGGGACTTCCGCAAGTTGGTCTGTTCGAGAATCCTCAAACGTCTTTCCCTGCCAAACTGACCTTTGGCCTGAAGCTGGCTTGCTAAATCTTCAAAGTTCGCCCCGGCTAGAATGGGCACATAATCAAGAAGATGAATCGACGGGGCAGGAAGGACCAACATGAAAAAAGGATAGAAAGAAACAGGGACGACTCTCGAAACAGATAGACGTTCTGTTTCATAGCACGCTTGCAAACTGACACATCCGAGACACGGGACGTTCGCGTTTCGGTTTCCCTCTTTCGCCAGATGACCAAATCCACTGATGAGATCCTTCTGATCTTTCAAAACAGCTGGATCGTCATCATCCAATGAATGCACATAGAAAGTAGACTCGTTTTTTCTATCGAGACAATGGGAACAATAAAGATAACGCTTGAGAGAGGTGGAATACGGTTCGAGGCCCGAGCCGGTGAGCAGGTCATCATCGTAGCACATTTCGAGAGAGAACCCGCATCTCGGACAGGATGGCTGGAAAAATATATGTCTGTGCTGGCAATACCATAAGGGGGACCAGGGTAACAGCCTACCGTCATCGCCGACCTGATCCTTTAGAACAATAATAGAGTCACTCTGATTCGGAATGGTTAAGAACGAGAAGAGGTTCCGCCATGCTTGGTCTACATCACGGTTATTATTCGGTGATAATTCATTCTTCGGTAAATGACATTCGTCTCTTTGGAGTAAGAGAAATACGTTTTCGATTTTCGTCCCCGCGTCGCTTAAGATTGATCCTTCAACGGTCACCGCGAGCGGATCTGATTCACTCACGATCAAAAAAGGAAAATAAGGCCTACCATCAACAAAACTCCCCTCTTCGCTCATCGACAACTTCAAATAAAACCTCGCATCGGTAGGCTGCAAATACTGAACCAGGGAAGTTGTTCTCGTCGTCGCATTCACATTAGAGACCCCCCTAACTTGGAAGATGGCTCATGATTGAACGATTACACGATAACATCGAAGAGAATCCTAGCAGCCTTCCTGTCACTTTGAAATTTGAACGACAAAAAAGGGAACTTTCTTCAAAAAAAACTCAGTTTTTGAGCCTATTGTAAGTAATGAAAATTTATTGGAATACTTCTTAACTGTCAAGAAATTTATTTCCCTTCAAACCAGAAAGGTACAGGCATACTTCCCAGTTGGAAGCAACAGGGGAAGAAAAGAGATAAGAACAAAGGAGTCTGAGGAGCTTTCTGGGTAGGAGAATACTCTTTCGCCCTAAGACAAGAAACTTCCGCCAAATCCGTTCCCGGGTTAACCTAGCTTGACAAATGACCACCCCAATAGCGCAGCTATTGATAAATCATATCGGTAGGTTAGCCGAATGGGCTCACCTGGATTTGAACCAGGGACCTCCTGCGTGTGAAGCAGGCGTTCTCCCCCTGAACTATGAGCCCTTAGCCGATTACTATTATAGTTTCTAACAAATGTCAACGCAATTCTCGAGACTGGAGTTTCCTCTTTTTTAGAACACTCTGGTCACGGCCTCACAAGAGCAACTCGCCAGAAAGTGGAGAGGGAAGCTCTGAGGGCTAGTCAAGATTTCTTCGGCAAGAAGATCCTAGCACAGTGGACGCCTCCACAATCTCTCACAGAGCACACAGAGCCTCAGAGAGAACTTCCTCTGGATTGGTGAGAGGCCAATCCAGAGGAGATTACTTGGCCTAATTTTTCCTCTCAAAAAATTGGGCCAAAAGCCTGGTCCATCAGTTTTCTCACTCTGCGAACTCTGAGAGCTCGAGCGATATCAACCAGATTTCTATGGGGGAGAGCGGGCGAGAGGAACTGGTGCTTCGATGAAATTCCGCTTTCACCAGAGAACAGTCGAGAAAAGGGATCTGAACGGCCCGTCCCCACCTGTCCGGCCAGGGGCGGGAAGAGGGTCAACCCGAGAGGAAGAGAGCGAGGGGTATGAGGGTTCCATCCAAGAATCCAAGATTCTCTTAAGACATCAGGAAGTGAGAAATTTCTTGCCTTGCGAACTCCGGTAATTCCGGAATTCCCGTCATCCTTATCATCCACGCTATGTGCCGAGCGGTTTTGAGAAGGGCGCGATCCAGCGTCGAGCGCGGGAAAAGAACTCATCGGCGAAGAAGCGCCTTTTCTTGACACATCTTTTGGCTGTGTATAACATGAGAGCCGTGGAAAAAGAAATCGTCAATTCTTTCAGGGAGAGTGGGGAGGTAAAAGAGCAGTTTATCAGGGAGAGTCTGACATCCTTGATATCCGTCATCCAGGCTGTCGTCGAGGCGCTAGAAACAGGCAACAAGATTCTCCTTTTTGGGAATGGCGGAAGTGCCGCAGATGCCCAGCATATTGCTGCAGCGTTTGTGAACCGCATATCCATGGAGCGGCCCCCTCTCCCCGCCGTCTCTCTGGTTACCGACGCCGCTGTAATTACCAGTATTTCCAATGACTATGGTTTCTCTGACGTCTTCGCAAAACAGATCAAAGCCTTAGGAAGGCCCGGAGACATCGCCATCGGCATCAGCACGACTGGAAATTCAGCCAATGTAGTTCGCGCATTTGAGGTGGCCCGGGAGCTCGGAATCATAACGGTCGCCTTGACCGGAAACAAGGGGGGAACGATGGCAGAAATGGCCGACCATGCTTTGATTGTGCCGGCCAACAAAACCCCTAGGATTCAAGAAGCCCACATCATTATTGGCCACGTAATCTGCGAGATGGTGGAGCGTCTCCTTTTCAGGTTGACATCTGAATGACCTGACCTACCGAGTTCGGGGCATCCGATGACCCGTCATGGTCAGATCTGAAAGGTCGTGCCCTGCAAGGGTTCAAAAGTTCTTTTTGGCTGAGAGTGGAAACGTTTTTGGGCGACACAGAGGCATCTCACCGTGGATCCGATAGACCTGAACAAGATAACGACTGTTTCTCTTCAAGGGCAAGGCAGGAAGGTCGTAAAAGATACTTTTGCACGGCCCTTGTCACGGGGAAGTTCTTTTAGAGATTTTTTCCGTTCCCTTCCTGGCATACTCGCTTCAATGGAATTGAAGGAAGTGGTTCATGGATTTGTCGAGGCATACAAGAAAGAGAAGATGACCATTCTCGCCATGGGGGCACACCCCATTAAAGTGGGCCTCAATCCGGTCATCATTCAACTTCTTGAGAGGGGGATTATTAAAGCGATTGCCATGAACGGCGCAGGTATCATACACGACTTGGAGATCGCCATGGTCGGTCAGACCTCTGAGGAGGTGGAAACGGAGCTTGACCGAGGTACCTTCGGGATGGCAGACGAAACATCCGCCGTCATCAACGCCGCCATAGCCGAGGGACGGCACCACGAGTGGGGGATCGGCAAGTCTCTTGGTGCTAAGATTGTTGATGAGAAATATCCATTTGCCAATTTGAGCATTCTCGCAACGGCTCAAAAACTCATGATTCCTACCACAGTTCATGTGGCCGTAGGAACCGATATTAACCATATGCATCCCACGGCCAACGGGGCGGCTATCGGCGAGGGAACTCACCGGGACTTCAGACTCTTTGCCAGTGCCGTTTCAAAGCTAGAGGGGGGGATCTACCTCAACCTGGGTTCTGCCGTTGTGTTACCCGAGGTATTTCTCAAGGCCCTGGCAGTCGCCCGAAACCTGGGGCACCGGATCGAGCACTTCATGGCCATAAACATGGATTTTATTCGCCATTACCGCCCCGCGGTCAACGTTGTGGAGAGACCAACACGAATGGGGGGCAAGGGCATCACCCTTATTGGCCATCACGAAATAATGTTCCCCTTACTGGCAGCCGCGATTTTGGAAGAGACCGAGTCCTAGATCCCATCCTTCAGCCGCAGGCCGAGACGATCCAGGGGAGTCGAGCAATTCCCGAGGATAAGAACTCTTTTTGGAGAGGAAGATGACATCTCCGATCAAGATCTGGTTTACCGCCGTCAGACCATTTGCCTACTCTGCTTCGGTTATTCCAGTCCTTCTTGGAACAGTTCTCGCATACCTAGAGGGAGCTTTTAATCCCCTTCTCTTCGGTTTTGCCCTCTTTTCTTCGGTTCTGCTTCATACCGGAACAAATCTCGTCAACGATGCCTTCGACTTCATCAAAGGCGTCGATACTCCCACGTCTTACGGGTCAAGCGGGATGGTCACCGGCGGGACCTTGGCACCACAGCAGGTCCACTGGGCGGGAGTTCTCTGTTTTCTTCTCGCCGCTGTGATCGGTCTCTATCTCGTTATCAAAATCGGCCTGACCATTCTGGTCCTCGGGATTGTTGGAATTCTCGGAGGATATTTTTATACGGCCAAGCCTTTCCAATACAAGTACTACGCCTTAGGCGATTTTCTCGTCTTTTTCCTCATGGGTCCTCTTATGGTGTGGGGCTCGTATTTTGTCCAGACGCGGACATACCGCCTCTATCCTTTGGCCTTTTCCCTTCCCATTGGATTTCTTGTGGCAGCCATCCTGGTGGCTAACAACATCAGAGACATCACGCATGATGACAGGGTCGGCATCAAGACCATATCGACCCTTCTCGGGTTTGCCCATTCAAAATGGGAATACCTATTTCTCGTCCTCGGGGCATTTCTCGTCATCCTTGTCTTGGCCATCTCCGGCCTCGCCTCACCTTTTGTGTTGGCCGCTTTTCTTGCCTTCCCCAGTGCGTACAGGATCATGCGTCACGTTGCACGGGCACAGGAAGGCAAGGTCAGTGACTTGGCGTCGGCCGACGTACAGAGCGCACAGCTCCATCTTCAGGTGGGAGGACTCATGATCATCGGACTCATCTGCTCCGTCTTCATAAAATAGCAAAACCCCTCTGAGTTTGTAAGACTGATATGAGAATACCCACCATCGATACGCTACTCCTGCCTCTCAGCCTCGTTGCCGCCTTCGTTCTATGGTACGTCATTTTCGACCTGAGCCCATTCAATTTCTGGACAGAGTTGGCTAGCGCTACCCTTCTTCTCGGTGGAATTGCCATCTATCGGATGGGTTCATCTCTCAGGCTAAACCAAGTCTGGACGCTTCGGGCATGGATCATTGGAACTGTTTCAGCGTTGATTCTCTATCTTGTCTTCTGGATCGGAGGGATACTGTCTCAGTGGACCTTACCGACGAGTTCAGGAGAGATCTCGACAATTTATGCCTATCGAGGCGACATGCCTCCCTGGGTTATCTTGTTGGTCTTGCTGTTTCCCATTGGCCCCTGCGAGGAAATATTCTGGAGAGGGTTTGTCCAGTCTTCTTTGTCGAAAAAATACGGGAAAAACCGTGGACTTCTGGCCGCCTCCCTACTCTACGGGCTGGTCCACGTATGGGCAGGAAACCTCATGCTTCTGCTCGCGGCTCTCACCTGCGGGTTTTTCTGGGGTTGGCTCTATCAGAGAGAGGAGGAACTTGTCCCTGTCATCATATCTCATGCGCTCTGGGATGTCCTTATTTTTGTCGTCATACCAGTGCAATGACTCGGCATCGGTTGCGAGTGAGAGCGTGGCAATTCAGCCGTCGACGCAGGATAACAAGTTCAAAGCACAAAACCCGAAATTCGAAGCAATGTCGAAATCCTAATCTCGAATGTCCTAAACCGCGTTTTGACCTTTGGTCATTCGAAATTATGGTTTGTTTCGGATTTCGAGATTCGAATTTCAAATTTTTGAACTGAAACTGTTGAGAATTCTGTCGATCCACTCCATGGAATAGAAGAAAGAAAGGACTGTTCGCGGGGGACAGTGTGCGTCGTTTAGCAGCGATTGATATTGGGACCAACACCATACTCATGCTCGTGGCGGATATGGACAAAGACGGAAAAATCACTCCCCTCGAGGATTCGGAAAGGACCACCCGCCTGGGTCGGGGGCTCCTCGAGACAGGGATCATCCATCCTGAATCCCTCAAGAAGAGCATCGAGGTCATCGACCACTACCTAACTACGTGCAGAAACATGGGGGTAGATCGGGTCCTTATGGCAGGTACCCGCGCTTTGCGTACAGCGAAAAATGCCCATCTTCTTCTTCAATACGTCCACCGCCATTATGGATTGACGATCCAGATTATCTCCGGAGAGGAAGAGGCACGGCTCTCTTACCTGGCTGCAGAAAAAGAGATGGGTCTTGGTAGCCCGATTCTCGTCTTGGATATTGGAGGTGGAAGCACGGAGATTATTATGGGGTACACGGGGAGGATTTCCGAGCTCACGAGCCTCAACATAGGCGCGCTGCACCTGACCGAAAGGTTCTTGCGGACTGACCCGGTTACAGAAAAAGAATTCCAGCACATGGTGGAACGTATTCGCCGAGACCTGGGTACTGTGGCAATCAAATCACCGAAGCGTGTGGTTGGCTTAGGGGGGACGATTACGACGCTTGCGTCGGTCCGAATGGGTAGAGACCCCGTCGACATGTCACGGCTTCACGGCAGTTCCCTTTCTCGCAGGGAGGTCAGAAAACAGGTCCGTCTGTATAAGGGCGCCACACACCAGCAGAGGCTTCGAATCCCTGGTCTTCCGAGGGATCGAGCCGACGTGATCCTTGCCGGGGCAACCATTCTTCAGGTGGCAATGAACCTTCTCGGGTTTGACCATCTCATCGTCAGCTGCCATGGCCTTCGATACGGCCTCCTCTATGCTGAAGCGTCGGAGTAATGTATTGAAAAACGTGGTAAATCGTGTTAGAAAGTTTATGTTAGGTAAGTGTGCCCATGTGATGGTTACCCTGTGATTTAGGTTTTTGAAGAATCGGGAGATCGCAGTTTGAGCCCTTTCTATAGAAACCTCGCTTTTTGGCTTGTTATCCTCCTGATAATGGTCATGATGTTCCAACTGGTCAAGGGTCCAGGGCCCAGGAGAGAGCAAGAAATCGACTTCTCAACTTTCCTCCAGGACGTCGAGAATGGAAACGTCGGGCGGGTAAGCATTCAAGGAGCGAACATCTCCGGTGAGTATGCCGACGGCACTCGATTCAAAACCTTTGCTCCAGATTATCCGGATCTGGTCAAAATCCTCAGGGAAACGGGAGTTCGAATTGAAGCAAAACCAAAGGCTGAATCCCCCCTCTGGCAATCGATCCTGATCTCTTGGTTCCCAATGATACTCCTTATCGCCGTCTGGATCTTTTTCATGCGCCAAGTTCAGGTGGGTGGAGGCAAAGCTCTCGCCTTTGGTAAGAGCCGAGCACGAATTCTCAACAAAGAACAGAATCGAGTTACCTTTGAAGATGTTGCTGGTATAGACGAGGCCAAAGAGGAACTCAAAGAGATCATCGATTTCCTCAAGGACCCAAAAAAATTCACCAAATTGGGAGGCCGTATCCCCAAAGGCGTTCTCCTCGTGGGAGCCCCAGGCACAGGGAAGACTCTCCTGGCAAAGGCGATCGCCGGAGAGGCGGACGTGCCATTCTTCAGTATCAGCGGATCTGATTTTGTCGAGATGTTCGTTGGGGTCGGGGCGTCACGGGTGCGAGATCTTTTCGTCCAGGGGAAGAAACATGCCCCCTGTCTTATCTTTATCGATGAAATTGATGCAGTTGGTCGACACCGTGGCGCAGGCCTTGGAGGTGGACACGACGAGAGAGAACAGACCCTCAATCAACTCCTTGTCGAAATGGACGGGTTTGAATCCAACGAGGGGGTGATTCTCATTTCCGCCACAAACCGTCCTGACGTGCTTGACCCAGCACTTTTGCGCCCCGGACGGTTCGATCGTCAGGTCGTCGTTCCCATTCCTGATATCAAAGGCAGGGAGGCAATACTCAAGGTTCATACGCGAAAGACCCCTGCCGCCAATGACGTGGAACTGGCTGTCCTAGCTCGTGGAACCCCGGGCTTCACAGGCGCTGATCTTGAGAACATGGTTAACGAGGCCGCACTTCTGGCGGCTCGATACAATAAGTCAAAGATAGAGATGAAGGATTTCGAGGAGGCCAAAGATAAGGTCCTCATGGGAACCGAGCGAAAAAGCATGCTCATCACGGAAGAGGAAAAAAGAAACACCGCATATCATGAGGCAGGCCATGCCCTCGTGGCAATCTTGACACCCGGGACCGATCCCATCCATAAAGTCACAATCATCCCCAGGGGCAGATCCCTTGGTCTGACCCAACAACTCCCCGAAGATGATCGGCACAACTACTCCAAAGACTATCTCCTGAAGAAAATCTCTATCCTCTTGGGAGGTAGAGTCGCTGAAGAATTAATCCTAGATCAGCAAAGCACTGGGGCAAAACTCGATATCGAGCAATCCACGGACCTTGCCAGAAAAATGGTGTGTGAGTGGGGCATGAGTGAAAAGATGGGACCTTTAACCTTTGGGCAGAAAGAAGAACAGATTTTTCTTGGCAGGGAGATAGCGCAGCACCGCGATTACAGTGAAAAGACTGCTCAGGAAATTGATAAAGAGGTCAGATCCATCGTCTCCGACTGCTACGAACGGGCGACCAAAATACTTAATGAGAACGTGGAGCTTCTCCACAAACTAGCCAAGACCTTACTCGAAAAGGAGGCTCTCGATAGCCACCAGATTCAGCTTATCATCAAAGAGAACTCTGCCCAGGCTTAGATCGTCGGGACAATAGTGGGCCCGACCCTTACCTACCTGCTCTCTCTCGCTCTAAGAACCCTTCTGGTCGATTGATCACCTGACAGTCTTCCATATACGGAAAGATACTTCTAGACTTGGGAATGAGGAGCTGTTATCGTCTCCCTATCGAGTCATGGAACGTTCTCAAGTAGGATACAGATTCTGAGCGCTGACGTCTGGCCCCTGATCCCTGATGTCATGGAGGAGACGATGATGTCCGTGAGATCAATTTCAATTCAAACAATTTCAGAGGCTACCCTTGAATTGAGCAAAATGGGATTTCCCGAACCAGAGGCCAAAAAAATGGCAACTGAGATCATGTGTCTTCACCTTAAGGTGGAGGGAATTCAAGAGGCCATAATCCCTTATTTGGATGGAAAAAGCGATTCTCTGGCACACCGCCCGATCACATGGTCCGTCTCTTCCCGAGAAACCAAAAGCGGTTCCCTTCTTCTGTCAGGAACCTCCGTGCAACTGGAGGGACTCGCGTCTGCTATCGAAAAGGAAACCCCTGAACTCGAGGAGCTTTCGAGAGAGTTGAAAAGTCTTTTGAAGAATATCGAGAAAAGTCGGTTCGCCATACCGTGTCGCACAAAGACCCTGGATCTTGGAGAGAGAACACTAATTATGGGAACGATAAATGTCACCCCCGACTCCTTCTCTGACGGTGGCAGATTCCTGGAACCGGACAGTGCCGTAACCCGGGCATTAGAAATGGCCGAAGAAGGAGCGGATCTCATCGATGTCGGAGGAGAGTCGACAAGACCCGGGTCGCAGCCCGTCGACCCCGAGGGGGAACTTAGGCGAATCATCCCGGTAATAGAGAAAGTGGCTTCGCAAACCAAAGTTCCCCTCTCTGTCGATACAAGGAAGGCCAGAGTTGCCCGTGAAGCTCTGGAGGCAGGAGCGCAAATTGTCAATGACACCAGTGCGTTGCGATTCGATTCAAAGATGGGGGAGGTTATTGCCTCATACGGCGTCCCGGTCGTTCTCATGCATATGCGCGGGAAGCCAGAGACAATGCAGCACGATATTCATTACATATCTCTCATGTCGGAGATCACTCAATACCTGAGAGAGAGCATCCACATGGCCCACGATGCTGGCGTGGACCAGGAAAAGACCATCATCGATCCAGGTATCGGTTTCGGCAAAACGGTTGATCATAATCTTGCGGTCATCAAACATCTTGCCCAGCTGAGAACCCTTGGGAGGCCTATCCTCATTGGCCCCTCCAGAAAATCCTTTATCGGAAAGATCCTCAATCTCGATGCGGACAACAGGGAGGAGGGAACCATGGCCACCCTTGCGGCCTCGATTCTCAATGGGGCCCACATCCTTCGAGTCCATAACGTCAGAAACGCTGTCCGGGTCGCACGGGTTACGGATGCGATCAAGGGGGTCTCCATCCCAGAGGCTTGATGGAAATCAACAAACACTTGGTTTCGACCTAGGACGCGCTCAGACTCGGGTGACCTCAGCCGAGTCACCGAGTCGATTTGACTTTTCCCATTTCGGAAATCATCACAACAGATGACTGACCAAAATGCTATAACCCTCCTGGTGGCTCGCCTTTTGCTTGACAAACCAGGATGAGGGGATATTATATGGAAAACCATCAAACGCTGAGTACGCAAGGAAATCCGTGGAGAGCAGAAATGGGTAAACTCTTTGGGACCGATGGCGTCAGAGGCGTTGCCAACGTTTACCCTATGACTGGGGAGATGGCAATGCAGCTTGGCAGGGCTACTGCCCACCTTTTTAAGAACAAGGGAGGACGCCATCGGATCGTTATCGGGAAGGACACCCGATTGTCTGGATATATGCTTGAAACTGCCCTTGCCTCGGGAATCTGCTCGATGGGGGTGGATGTGCTCCTTGTCGGCCCCATGCCGACTCCTGCCATCGCATTCATAACACGATCGATGAGAGCCGACGCTGGGGTGATGATTTCGGCGTCTCACAATCCGTTTTATGACAATGGAATGAAGATCTTTTCCCATGATGGGTTCAAACTTCCCGATGAGATGGAAGAAGGGATCGAAGAACTGATATCTTCAAACTCGATCCATTCCTTAAGACCCACGGCCAAAGAGGTGGGAAAGGCTTTCCGCATAGACGACGCTCGGGGAAGGTATATTGTCTTTCTCAAGGATACCTTTCCTTCTCAGCTCAGCCTCGACGGCATGAAAATCGTCCTCGACTGCGCCAATGGTGCAACTTACCGAGTGGCTCCGACAGTCCTCGAAGAGCTAGGAGCCGAGGTGATTCCAGTTGGTGTCGAACCCGACGGCGAAAATATCAACCTCAACTGCGGCTCCCTTCACCCAGAATTGGTCAGCCGGGTCGTTCTCGAAACTGGAGCAGATGTCGGTATGGCCTTGGATGGTGACGGGGATCGGATCGTTTTTGTCGATGACCAAGGCAATTTAATCGACGGCGACCATATCATGGCCATATGCGCAGCAGATCTGCTTCAGGAAAACCGACTGAACAAAAACACGTTGGTTACCACCATAATGAGCAACATGGGTCTTGAGCGGTGTCTCGAAGCTTTCAACGGAAAGGTCGTCAAGACCGCCGTCGGTGACCGTTACGTGGTGGACGAAATGAGACGACACGGATACAACATGGGTGGTGAACAGTCAGGACACACGATCTTTCTCGACCATAACACGACAGGAGATGGGATCATTACGGCCCTTCAGGTACTTGGTGTCATGACCAAGACCGAAAAACGTCTTGCCGATCTCGCTTCAATCATGACTCCTCTCCCTCAAATCCTTTTCAATGTCCGTGTTAAGAAAAAGGAGGACCTATCTCAGATGCCTCAGATTCAGCGGAGGATCAAAAGCATTGAGAAGAAACTCGGCGAGAGCGGGAGAATTGTCATTCGGTATTCTGGAACAGAACCGCTCATCCGCGTCATGTTGGAAGGCGAGAATGAGGATAAGATCCAACAGATGGGCGACGAACTTTGTCAGACTATCGAAAAAAACCTTGGTTGACCTTCGGCGGGCGATGTAAATGATCTTTGGAATCGGTCTCGATCTCGTTCAAATCTCAAGAATCGGCTCAATCTTGAACCGGTGGGGAGACCGATTTCTCGAGAGAGTCTTCACAAGGCAAGAGATAGACTACTGTCTGTTGCGCAAGGACCCCTCACCCCATCTTGCTGCCCGTTTTGCAGCAAAGGAGGCTTTCCTAAAGGCTTTGGGCATCGGCTACGATCAGGGCGTCCGTTGGAAAGATATTGAAGTGACCCGCGACTCGTCAGGTAGACCCGAGGTCCAGCTTTACAACACCACAAAGACCCTTTGCCAGTCTCACGGCATAAGTAGAATCCACCTATCAATGACCCACAATGGCAATTACGGACTCGGTCAGGTCGTTTTAGAGGCTTAGATTGAAGGTAGCCAGTGCCCGGCAGATGCAGAACCTGGATCGGCGGACCATCGACGAGTGCGGGATTCCCGGAATCGTTCTCATGGAAAATGCCGGCCGAAGCGCCACACAGGTCATCGCCTCCCACTTCCCCCGTCTCTCATCCAAAACAGTAGCGATCCTCTGCGGCCGTGGAAACAACGGTGGTGATGGATTTGTCATTGGCCGGTGTCTCATGGCCAGGGAAACGAAGGTCACGGTGTATCTCCTTTCGGGAAAGGATAAGGTGAAGGGGGATGCGAAAACCAATCTGGAGATATTTGTTCGTACAGGCGGAACAGTCCATGAAATCCCGGATTCAAAAAGCTTCGACGCCTTGAAAGAGGAAATTGTTTCCCATGATCTCCTTGTCGATGGGATATTCGGAACAGGTCTTAACTCGGACGTCTCTGGATTGCACGCCGAGGTGATCGATTTCATGAACGAGTCTGGACGGCCCATCGTGGCCATCGACATACCGTCGGGCCTCGATGCGGACACTGGCAAACGGTTGGGCACCTGTATCACGAGTACCCTGACGATCACTTTCGGTCTTCCCAAGTTGGGCCAGATGATCTATCCGGGAGCCGCACATGTGGGAAGGCTGGAAGTTATCGACATCGGCATCCCTCAGAAACTGGTGGAGGACGAAGGCATCCAGAACCACCTAATAGATGAAGAAAACGTCCGGAGAATTCTCAATGTCCCACGGGCCCCGGAAAGTCACAAGGGAGACTATGGTCACCTTCTAACACTTGCCGGGTCTGAGGGGAAGACGGGAGCTGCCGCGATGGCCTGCGATGCTGCGATGCGTGTGGGAGCGGGTTTGGTTACCCTTGGAATTCCGGAAGGCCTCAATCCTATCATGGAGGCCAAACTCACAGAAACCATGACCTGCCCCCTTCCCCAAACAGAATCGTTCTCCTTGAGCCTCGGTGCATTCGATCCTATCGTGTCCCTGGCAGAGGGAAAGAGCGCCTTGATCTTGGGCCCTGGCATCTCGACAGACACCGAGACCATGGCGCTCGTCCACAAAGTCGTCCAGTCTTTATCCCTCCCAATGGTCATCGATGCTGACGGCATAACGGCATTGGCCTGTAACAAAGAGGCCCTCCAAAACGCGACAGCGCCTGTCATTCTGACACCCCATCCGGGTGAAATGGGGCGACTCATGGAATTATCTTCCAAGGATGTGCAGGATGGACGAATTGGTGTGGCCAGAAAGTGCGCTGCCGACTTCCAGTGTGAGGTTGTCCTCAAAGGGGCGAGAACTGTCGTCTCCAACTCTTCAGGAGAAGTTTTCATCAACCCGACAGGAAATCCGGGAATGGCATCGGGAGGCGTCGGCGACATTCTGACGGGAATGATTGGAGGCTTTCTGTGCCAGGGCCTATCTACTGTAGAGGCCGCAATAGCTGGAACATATCTCCATGGACTCGCCGGAGACCGGGCCGTCTTGAGAACAGGCGAGAGATCACTCGTTGCCACCGATCTCATGGAGGAGCTTCCCGTTCTGTTGAAGAACTATGGCACCCCGGTGGGGGAAGTTGACTAGACCCTTAAGAGGACTTACCCCGTTTTTTTTGCAGCGTTCCCGTATGCTTCGGGTTCTGTTGAAAAGTTGGATTTACAAAGTGGATTCTCATATCCCTTCGCTCCCACGCTCTCGCGTTGACCCTATTCCCGCCTTTGGCGGGACAGGTGGGGAAAGCTTGCCCCTTCCCCGCTCTAAAGGCGGTCTTCGACCCTGAGCTCAGACCGAAGGGGGCCTTCCCCTTCCTGCTCGCCTTCGATGGGTGCTCCCGCGCTTCCGCTGACGTCGCTCACGGATAAGAGAATCCCCTATAGCTCAAGAAGGTGCTCACATACTGGTTCACCTTTGATTCTTTGGGTGAACTTCAGGATCCTTAAGGGTCGCCCGTGTGTTTTTTTGGAATACTCCAAGTTTATGGTATACATATTGCTTGATCGTGAGGACGCGAGTTGCTATAATGTCGGATGTGAGGTGCCCAATGACAGTTCAGATGAAAGTGAAATTCCTGACCTTCGATCCATCGTCAAATGGCTTTGTGGTGCTGTTGTCTGATATGGAAAACACACACGCCCTTCCGATCTGGATTGGACCTTTCGAAGCCAACGCCATCGCCTTAAAGCTGAAAGATGTTTATTCTCACCGACCTATGACCCATGATCTTATTCGGAATATCGTCAAGACTTTTCAGTCAGAGATTCTGAAGATCGAGGTGATGGATCTCAAAGAGAATACGTACTATGCTCTTATCCATATTAGGACGAAGGGGAAGGAGATCACCGTCGATTCCCGTCCAAGTGATGCCATTGCAGTCGCCCTTGCTTCAGGCGCCCCAATCTACGTTACCGAAGAGGTCCTCTCGAAGGCAAAGACAATAGAGCTTAACAAAGATATGGAGGAGGACCAGCTAAAAGAATGGCTGGAGAGCCTGAGCCCGGATGATTTCAAGTACAAGGCCTAGCCCAGCCATTTCTGCCTATCTCACCGTATGACTCATCTGTTCGATCTTTCCAAGAAAGTTGCCATTCAGGTCATTCCATAACTGGCTGTTCTGACCACGCGTTTTGGGGCTCCTGATCCCATCGCTCCTCCCCCTCCACCGCAATCAGGCTTGATTTCCCGAATACCCCGTGGTAAACAATTACCCCATTGGAAAAACCCGGACCTCGATGGCGTGGGAGGGAATTACACGAATTAGTTTACGATCGATTGAGATTCCGAGCCGATTCTTAACGGGATTTTTGGACCATCCTGCAAACCTGAGAGAATTTGTAGGGAAATCCCAGAGGGATCTCAGCCCACGGGTAGAGCTCTCGCCGCTGATCCTGCTCGCGCCAGAATTTGAGTCTGCAAAACCAGGGTGTAGATACACAAAAAAGCAAGCGAGGATAAACGGCATCTTTTGAAACAAAGATTCGTCATCGACTCCCGTGGGGCTGCTCAAACACGGAGGATTGGAAGGCTGCTCGGCCAGTTCTTGGAACCAGGCGCTCTCATCGCGCTTTCAGGGGAACTTGGCTCAGGAAAAACCGAGTTCGTCAAGGGCCTAGCAAGTGGACTTGGAGTAAACCGGTCTTATCACGTCTCAAGCCCGTCTTTCGTTTTGATAAATGAATACCCAGGGAGAATCCCCCTCTTTCATCTCGACCTCTATCGGTTATCCGGCGGGAAGGACCTTGACGAGATGGGAGTAGAAGAGTACGTCTACGGAGAGGGCGTCACGGCCATCGAATGGGCAGAAAAGGCAACCACCTATCTGCCGCGTGAATACATCTGGATCGAGATCCGATGGATGGGGCCAAACAGCCGACAATTGATTATGAAAGCATTTGGAAAGCGAAGTGGTCAGGCCCTTGAAGCCACCTACAATAAAGCCAAGGTGCCAGAGAAGGGAAATTGAGATGGCAGCCGATGACGGGAAAGAAGGTTCTTTCTCATGATCGTCAGCCAGACTGACTTGGAGCACACAATGACGACCAGCCCAAATCAGGGTGACAGGGTCAACGGTGGGAGGGTTTCTTGACACGATGTGGTCAACACCATGAACCCGGGGCAAGGAGGGGGTTGGAGTTCTTCAGGAAGGTCTCGAGCAGGACACCACCGAGATCTCCAAGAGATAAGTATTCACTGGAGGGAGAGACCAATGGCACTGGTTGTACAAAAGTACGGTGGAACCTCTGTCGGTGACGTTGATAAGATCAAGAATGTTGCTCGTCGGGTCATCGAAACCAAGGGGAAGGGCAACGATGTGATTGTTGTGGTGTCCGCCATGGCTGGAGATACCGATCGCCTTCTCGAACTGGCCCATGAGACGGTTGCCACGCCAGATGAGCGAGAAGTTGATGTCCTCATCTCTACAGGGGAACAAGTCTCTGTTGCTCTTCTGTCTTTGGCCCTCAAATCAATGGGACAAGAGGCTCTGTCTTTTCTAGGGTTTCAAATACCGATTCACACAGACAGCTCTTACGGAAAGGCGAGAATCAGCCACATCGATTCAGACAGGGTTGTCGAAGCCCTTAAAGCCGGAAAGGTTGTCGTTGTCGCTGGCTTTCAGGGTGTGGACATGAACAACAGCATTACGACGCTTGGGAGAGGCGGTTCTGACACCACAGCAGTTGCTATCGCGGCCGCCGTGAAAGCAGACGTCTGCGAAATCTATACGGATGTAGAGGGTGTGTACACCACGGATCCGAGCATCTGTGATAAGGCACGAAAACTAACCAGGATATCTTATGAAGAGATGATGGAGATGGCAAGCCTGGGTGCCAAGGTCTTGCAAATTCGGTCTGTTGCATTTGCAATGAGATACAACGTACCCATTCATGTTCGGTCTTCATTCAATGATCAGGTGGGAACCATGGTCTGCATGGAGGACAAGGAAATGGAAAAAGTACTGGTGTCCGGCGTAACTTACAACAAAGGGGAAGCCAAGCTGACAGTGACTAGAGTGCCTGATCGACCTGGGATTGCCGCGACTCTTTTTGGCGCTCTTGCCGATGAAAACGTTATGGTCGACATGATCATTCAAAACGTCAGCCAGCAAGGATACACCGACGTCACCTTCACCGTCCCCAAGACAGATGCGCGTAAAGCGCTCCCGGCTGCGCAGAAGGTGGCTGCAGAGATCAAAGCCGGTGATGTTCTTATCGATGAGGACATTGCCAAGATTTCCATTGTAGGAACAGGCATGAGGAGTCACTGGGGGGTCGCCTCATCAATGTTTAGTGCCTTGGCCAAGGAAAACATCAACATTCAGATGATCAGTACATCAGAGATCAGAATCTCCTGCGTCATCGAATCGAAATACGCCGAACTGGCTGTGAGAGCCCTTCACGACGCCTTTCAGCTCGAAAAGGAGCAAATAAAAGAGGAAAACTGACCAATGGAGAAAATTAGGATTTATGACACAACACTCAGAGACGGGACCCAAGCCGAGGATATTGCATTCTCGGCGGAAGACAAAGTGAGAATCGCCAGAGAACTCGACGAACTCGGTGTCCACTATGTTGAAGGCGGTTGGCCGGGAGCCAACCCCAAGGATTCCCAGTTCTTCCGCGAAATAACTCAGGTCCCCCTGAAACACGTGCGGGTTACGGCCTTTGGCAGTACTTGTCGGCCCGGTAGCCGTCCGGAGAAGGATCGCAACATCAAAACGCTCCTCGAGATGGGTACCCCGGTCGTGACCGTTTTTGGAAAGTCATGGGACGTCCACCCCAGGGATGTCATGAAAATCACTCTGGATGAGAATCTTGACATGATCTATCGATCCGTTGAATTCTTACGAAAGAGAACCGACGAGGTCATATACGATGCGGAGCATTTTTTTGATGGATATAAGTCAGATCCCGACTATGCCCTAACCACGATCGGACGGGCACAAGAGGCCGGGGCTGATTGTATTGTCCTGTGCGACACAAACGGGGGAACCTTGCCCTGGGAGCTCGAGGATATCATCAAATCTGTGCAGGCTCACATCTCAACCCCTCTCGGAATCCACATCCACAACGACTCCGATATGGCCGTAGCAAACACCATCCTGGCCGTTCGCAGAGGCATCCGTCACGTGCAAGGAACGGTAAATGGGTATGGAGAACGCTGCGGCAACGCCGACCTCTGTTCAATCATTCCAGCTTTGAAACTAAAGCTTGGCCTCGACTGTATCTCGGACGACCAGCTGAAGAAACTTCGAGAGATTTCAAGATTCGTTTACGAACTGGCCAACATTCCGCCCAACAAGCACCAGCCCTATGTCGGTGATAGCGCCTTCGCCCACAAGGGAGGAATTCATATCAGTGCAATTCGGAAGAGCCCGCTCACATATGAACACATCCGCCCCGATCTTGTCGGAAATCAGCAAAGGGTATTGGTGTCCGATCAAAGCGGCCAAAGCGCTATTCTGGCCAAGGCCGCAGAATACCACATAGACCTCAAAGGCAAGGATCAGGTAACTCAAAAAATTCTCTCTGACCTCAAAGAACTCGAAAACAAGGGATTTCAATTCGAAGGGGCGGAAGGATCATTTGAGATACTGATGAAAAAGGCTTTGGGAAAGTACAGGCGGTTTTTTGAATTGCAGGGATTCCGCGTGATCGTTGAAAAGAAAGCAGAAGACGAGCCGCCCATTTCTGAGGCCATAATAATGATCAAGGTCGGAGAGCGAGTCGAGCACACGGCGGCCTTGGGAAACGGTCCCGTCGACGCACTCGACAACGCTCTACGCAAGGCTTTGGAGAAACTCTACCCGGAACTCAAAGAAGTCAAATTGGTGGACTTCAAGGTGAGAATCCTTTCGAGTATCCACGGCACCAAAGCGACCACCCGTGTTCTCATCGAATCTCAGGACCTCCACGACAAGTGGGGAACCGTCGGAGTATCAGAGAACATCATTCAGGCTAGCTGGCAGGCCCTCGTAGACAGCATTGAATATAAACTGCTCAAGGATCACAAGGGGAAATCAGGTGAATTGCCCTGAGGCATCAGTTCAGGCGAGCACAAAGAGATAGGATCAAGATCCTTGTTCACGGAAAAAAGAAGCAGATGGGTCCTTCAGCCAGGGCAGACGACCTTTCTCGCCGTTCTGCTCTTAGTTCTCCTCTTCTCTTTATGGATAAGAAACCGTTTTGCTCTTCTCCCATGGCAGGACACGGAGAGGGCGACCCCTGTCCCATTGAATTCTTTTGTTGTCGAGGTCGATGGAGACCTTGTCTCCCCGGGCATCTACACCTTTCCAGAGCCGGTTCAACCTGAAGAAGTTCTTGCAAAAGCACGGGTGCCGGCTACCCTCATACCCAAAAATGTCCCGCCCACATCGTTTGAATCGGGCACGACCATCACCGTCTTCCAAACGGGTCGCGGGCTCATAATCGATGCCAAACCAATGGAGCCTGCCAAGAGAATCCTCTATGGCATCCCCATCGACCTAAACGAGATTCGGACCGAGGAGCTCGAACTTCTCCCTGGAATCGGGCCCACCCTCGCTCAGAGAATTGTCCTTTACCGAGAGGACAAAGGAAGATTCACCCGGCTGGAAGAGCTACGCAACGTTTCAGGGATTGGCGGGAAGAAATTTGAATCCCTTCGGCGATACCTGACTGTCCAGAACCACAAACCTAACCCTTGATGATCCGTGGTAGCATCACGTGATGGTGTGGGCAGATCGACTTTGGATTCTGATAAGCCGCCCCTGTAAAGGCGACCATGTATTTTCTAATATCGGCGAAGGAGACCACTTCATCGACGAACCCGACCTTTGCACAATAGGCTGGTCGCGATTTCTCGTGATAGTCTTTCGCCAAGGCGTTCATCTTGTCAATCACAGGTTTCAGAGGATTGCCTGCGTCCTTTTCCTTGACGAGCCTCCTTGAAAATGAGGCCACCGCAGCGGTCTCACCATGCATCACATAGATCTCCGTGGTCGGTGTGCCCAGAGTAAACGCATTGTGGTTGTTCGCTGTTGGGCCTCCCATGATGTAATGGGCCGCTGCAGTTCCTTTCCTCAAAACGACCAGCATCATCGGCACGTCCGTCTGCTCTATAGAGTAGATAAGAGATTGTCCCAATCCTAAGAGCTCGGCTTTCTCTGCAAGGTCACCCACGTCGATTCCACTCGTATCTTGAAACCAGACGATGGGAATCCTGTCCCGTCCGCAATGGGTCACGAATTCGTTCATCTTGACGAGACCCTGACGATAGAGCTTACCCCCGATCCCAGGGTAAGGGGCATATTCAGGATATCCTTTCGGTAAGAATCCTTGCCGATTTCCAATGATTCCGACCAGAAAGCCATCAACTTTTGCAAGCCCCGTGTAGACCTCGGGGCCGTACTGCGGTCTGAACTCCATATGCTCGCTATTGTCACTCAGCCTGGCCAACACCTCATCGAAGTCATAGGCTGCCTTCTGGCTGAAAGGGATCAGCCTATCCACCTCCTCAGGTGAGAATTTCGGCTCTTTGGGTTCTGCCACCCTGAAGAACCTGGGGTTGTAAGCGGGCAGGTCTTTCATATGCTCTTTCAACGCATCCAGAACCCCCTCCTCGGCCTCATACACCTCGCTGAAAAACCCTGTTTCGTTGTAGTGGATCTCAACGCGCCCCGGGGGAGCGGCCTTGAATTTCTTGGTCGCCTCAATAATCTGTTCGGCTCCCTCTTCATCGAAGAACCCCTTTGGGCTCATTCCGCTGACAATGCCACCTCCGCCGACGGCGATATTACACTTGCTGTGGGCAATGAGGTATGTTGGGCTTATCCCCTGATACCCGCCGCCAGCAGGATTTGTGCCCCAGATACCCGCCAGGACTGGAACCCCAAGCTTCTCCAGCTCGGCATGCCTGAAAAAGGTTGTCCCACTGCCCCTCCGATTGGCATAAACCTTTTCCTGCTCGGTCAATTTCACACCACTACAATTGACCAACCAGACGAGGGGAATATGGAGCCGCTTTGCTAGGTCGGTGACACGAAGAATGTTCTCCGCCTGGCCCGCAATCCACGCCCCTGCGACAACCTTGTTATCAAAACCGATAATGACGGCCCATTTCCCGCTGATCTTCCCCAGACCGTCGACCACCCCAGTTGTCCCAGAATCTTCATCCATGGGATCAAACAGCGTGTGAAGAGGGCACCAGGTCCCTGGATCCACGAGATATTCGAGCCGTTCATAAACTGTCCATTCTCCCCTCGCATGGAGCTTCTCCGCAGGAAGGCCTGCCTTCTTGACACGGTCAACCTCTTTTGCAAGCGATTTTTCAACCGCTTTTATGTTCTTAACACTCTCTTCGCTCTGTTTAATCTGCCCCTTGGTCAAGGGTTTTCCCAATTCTGTCATTTTTTCAAAATACGGTCTCATCAAACTTCCCTCCCAGTCTTCTTCGTATACCGGCCTATTGAAGAGTTACGCTAGCCTGTATATATTGACATCGTTAGAAGCTCCAGAACAGCTTGTTACACATATCACAAAGTCATCTATCATACCAGATTTGAAACTTCAAGGAGAAAATTCTTCGAGGAGTTTCCTGACCGTTGTGGGCACTCATGCCTCTAAGGGATGTGTGCGGAGCAATGGGGTCAGTACTGCCCGGACCGTTCCGAAACTGTTAAGAGCACTTCGGTCATGGCTTTGCAAGAGTGGGTTGCCAGAAAGTGGAAAGGGAAGCTCTGAGTGCGAATCAAGATTTTTTCGGCAAGAATATCCTAGCACAGTGGACGCCTCCACAATCTCTCACAGAGCACACGGAGCCTCAGAGAGAACTTCCTCTGGATTGGTGAGAGGCCAATCCAGAGGAAATCACTTGGCCTAATTTTTCCTCTCAAAAAATTAGGCCAAAAGCCTGTTCTATTGATCATCATACTCGGCGAACTCTGAGAGCTCAAGCGATCCCTCGCAGATTTCTGTGGGGGAGAGCCGGCGAGAGAAACTAGTGCTTTAATGGAAGTCCGCTTTCATCAGACAAAAAGGCAGGAAGGGAATTCGGGCAATAGCCCGTCCCCATGTGCCCGTCCAAGGGCGGTAAGAGCATCAAAGGGAGTACAGGGGGATCGAAGGGATATGAGGGATCTACCAAAAGGCAAAGAACTGTGTTGAGACATTAGAGGTTTAGAAATCTCCTTTTTTAAAACTCAGGAAATTCTTCAAAGATTCTCTGGGCTCTGGGCGTTTTCTTCCAGTAAACGGCATTTCGAGCGGTAGAGGCAAACATGTACGACCCACTCTCTCTGTCCAAAAGAATCGAATCCTTTGTCTGCAGAGGGAGCCGTCGAAAATACTACCGCTTCCGACCGGCAGGCTTCTATGGCGGCATCTCAACCGCAGATTGTGTGGGGTGTTGCCTCAGGTGTCGCTTCTGTTGGGCCCTGAATATCATAGACAAACCACGAAAGGTCGGCCAGTTCTACTCGCCGATTCAGGTCGGCGACCGCCTTGTCCGGATTGCGCGACAGAAGAGATTCCACCGGGTGCGCATGAGTGGCAACGAACCGACAATTGGTCGAGATCATCTTCTGGAGGTTCTCGAAGTGATCCCTCGGGACCTCCTTTTTATCCTCGAAACCAACGGGATTCTTATCGGGGCAGACCCCTCGTATGCACGGGCTCTTGCCCGGTACCCGAATCTTCGGGTGAGGGTAAGCTTGAAAGGGGCAAATCGCGGAGAGTTTCAGAAGCTCACGGCTGCCAAAGCTGAGGCCTTTGATCTTCAGATCGCCGCATTAGAAAACCTTTTGGAGCAGGGTGTACTGTGTTATCCGGCAGCAATGGCGAGTTTTTCGAACCGAAGGAGCCTGGATGAGCTAAGAGACAGGCTCGGACGGCTAAGAGCCGATTTCTATGATCTTGAAACAGAAGAAGTCGAGTGCTATCCCCGGGTCCAGGAGGAACTCGACAAGGCGGGTTTGGTGCCAAGAGAAGTCATCGGCGGTTCATCGGGGTGAGCCATTTAGGTCTTGAGCTTTTTGAAATAATCGTCCCACCACGTTCTCGATTCCGAATCCATCTTCTTTAGAAAAACCCCTGCCTCCAACTGATATGGCTCCTGCCCTGTGTACCACAACTTGAACCATCTCAGATGTCCTTCTGCCCGAATCATTTTCCCATCGAGTTCAATGTCGAGGTCGACCACGAACGCCTGGCCATCCTTCCGGGTATGGGCAAAGAAAGATGCCACATCATCGTGGAGGGGATTCGCTTTGACCAAGAGCCCCTCAAAAGAGATATCCCCGGTCCTTCCACTGATGTTCCTTCCTGTCCCTGAAATCCTTCGATCCTTTGGGCGGTCCTTGTCGCCACCCCAAATAGAAAAGAACACATTCAATGAAACTGGATATCTCGGATGTTTTCTTCTCTCCTGGAAAACCTTGTCAGACATGCCCTCGTCCTTTCTTTACCGACAGGAGATCCGACGGCTGTCTTTTTCTATTATCCCTACCGCAATATAAGTTAAACAACCCTGGCAGTCAAATAAAACCAACCATTGGGGTTGTGACCATGAACCCCCGCGCCAAATTAAGGTTGTGGCAAATTAGATGCCAGTCTCAAGACAGGGCATCGAAAACACCATCGTCTGGCCGCTTCCCCTTCGAAAAAGGTACGGTTTTTCTTAATCAGAGGCCGATGGGGACCGGTGCAGCAGACCTGACTGGTTGGTTCCACAATGACAACACAATGATAAGATGAGATGAGAATTCTAAACTTTTTTCAAGGCTTTGACTATCTTTTCGGGTGTTAGGGGCAGGTCAACAATTCTGACTCCCAAAGCGTCACACACCGCGTTTGCTATGGCTGGTGCCACAGAGACGCAGGAAGGCTCGCCTATGCCCTTGGCGCCAAACGGCCCGACCCCGTCTCCTGATTCGAGTAGTATTGTTTCAACGTCCGGGGCATCAAGGGAGGTCGCCACAATAAACTCAGAAAAAGAGGGGGTGAGAGTCTTCCCCCTGTCCAAGATAATCTCTTCGGTCAAGCCGTATCCCATACCATAAAGGGCACCGCCTTCGAGCTGTCCTTCCACGCTGAGGGGATTGATTGCCTGTCCCACGTCAAAACAGGAGACCAGCTTGAGGACTTTGACCTTTCCCGTTTCGACATCAACCGAGACTTCTGCGCCATGGGTCCCAAAGGTAAAATCTGCAAAAACCTGGCCCTGTCCGGTTTTGAAGTCGATCAACTCCCTGAAAGGGGCATTGAATTGTGCCACGTTGTACAGAGGAATTCCGTCAGCCGCACACGCCTTGACCACGCCGGCCAGTGTCAGAGACCGGCCCGGATCATCGCGGACGGTGATCTTCTTGTCCCCGATTTCGAGATCATCCGCCCTAGCCTCCAACATTGTCGCCGCCTTGGCCATCAGGTTCTTTCGTACTTCAGTCGCCGCCTTAAGCGTGGCGTTTCCAGACATGTAGAGTTGACGGGTTGCCGTCGTGGTACCAGCGAGCGGGGTCAACGCCGTGTCACCGAAAAAGACCTTGACCTCTGTCATGGGAACACCCAGTACCTCTGCCGCTATTTGGGCCAAAGACGAAGCCTGCCCGCCGCCGATATCCTGGACCCCGCACCGGACGGTAACGCTTCCGTCCATTTCTATACTGACATAGGACCGTGAGGTATCGTGGAGAAAGACCATCCGCCCATAACTCGTCATGCTGGAAGCGATTCCCTGACCGACCTTCTCCGATGCAAATCCGGGCGCTGTCTTCTTCCCCAGGGCCGCCGTGGTTTTCTCTGCCGACTCAGGGAATGCCACATAATGATCTAGCACTCGCCCTGTGGCCATTGCCTCTCCCTTTCGCAGATAGTTCTTCTTCCGGATCTCCAGAGGCGAGAGATCGAGTCGCCGGGCAAGCTCATCCATCTGAGATTCATAGGCAAAGCAGATTTGGGGGCAGCCAAACCCACGATTGGCACTGGTGAAGGTGTTATTGGTCAATACAGTGGACGTATCGACCTTGACGTGGGGGATGTCGTATGGACCAGTTGCACTCACCGTCGAGTAAAGCAAGACCCAGGGGCTCAGATAGACATAGGCTCCGGCGTCTGAAATCAGTTCCGCCTCGAGGGCCATGAGTTTTCCATCCTTGGTCGCACCCGTTCGGTAAGTCATGACATAGGGATGCCGTTTGCTCGTCGCGACGATGGCCTCTTCTCGGGTATAGGTTATCTTCACCGGTCTCTGCGTTTTCCAGGCAAGGAGGGCGAGATAGGTCTCTACCGTGATGTCCTCCTTGTTTCCGAATCCACCACCGACCATGGGCGCTATCACCCTGACCTTGTTGTGTGGAAGACCCAGTACGTCGGCAATTCCCCTAAAATGCTCAATGACCTGGGTCGATACTCTGATGGTAATGACCCCGTCATCTTCTATCCAGCCGACACCGGAGTGGGGCTCAAGAAAGGCGTGGTCCACAAAGGGGACTCGGTATGTGTTCTCAACGACAACATCAGAGCGGGAAAACCCCTCCTCGATGTCACCCTTCCTGACCTTGTAACTACAAATGACGTTACTTTCCCCCTCACCCACTTTATAGGCATCAGGTTTCATCGCCTCGATAGGATCGAAAACCCCAGGTAGGGGCTCGTAGCTGACCTTTATCGCTTTCACCGCTTCATCGGCGATCTCCTGGGTTTCGGCTGCGACAAGCGCAACGGCTTCCCCGAGAAACCTGACCTTTCCATTGGCCAGGACGCGGTAAAGGCCTTCAAAACCACCCACCTCGTGGGTTTGGCCAAAACGGGTCACTGTTTCGTTGTGTGGAATGTCTTCAGCCGTCATGACCGCCGCTACACCAGGAAGTTTTTCCGCTTCGGCGGTCTCTATCGACAGGATTCGTGCCGCGGGGTGCTCACTCCTCAAAACCTTCCCATAGAGCATCCCCTGGATAGCGTAGTCATCAGCGTATATTGTCTTCCCAAATGCCTTGTCCCGTGCATCGTGGCGGGGAAGGGGCTTCCCGATGACCCTGTATTCCGGCGACGTTGGCTCCCCGACAAGCTTCACATCAGACATAATCAATCTCTCCTGAGCCTACCGACCGTCATTGGCGACATTCTCAACGGCATCAACGATCTTTTTGTATCCGGTACAGCGGCAGAGGTTTCCCGAAATCGCCTTTCTGATCTCCGCTCGGCTCGGCCGCGGGTTTCTGTCTAGAAGAGCCTTGGCAGAGACAATCATTCCGGACGTACAGAAACCACATTGAATAGCACCGTGCTTGATAAAACTCTCTTGAAGGGGATGCGGTTTTTCCTCTGTTCCTATCCCCCTCAGGGTGGTTACCTTCTTACCATTCGCCTGAACTGCCAGGGTGAGGCATGCGTTCACCGCTTTTCCGTCCAGGAGCACCGCGCAGGCACCACAGTCGCCTTTTCCACAGCCGTTCTTCACATCTCTGGCCCCTAGCTTGTTCCGAAGGACCTGAAGGAGTGTTTCCCCAGCACCCACGTCCGTCTTTCGCCGCTCTCCGTTCACCTCGATCTCAATCTGATAGACCTGCATTCTTCTGATCTCCCAGGCTATAGAGCCTCCTGAATCGCCCTCTTCAGCAGCACAGGTGCAACCAGTCTCCGATACTCCGCAGAGGCCCGGATGTCGCTGATCGGAGAGATTTCAGCTTCCACAAGGGCGGCACATTCGTCTATAGTTTCTGAATCGATGGCTTTCCCTGATACCAATTCTTCCACGCCATATGCCCGAATCGGTTTTGGAGCCACGGCGCCGAATGCGATTCGAGCCTTCTGGCATACCGTGCCATCCATCTCCAGTATCACAGCGAGGCTGACCACAGAAATGGCCATCGAGTCCCTCAGGCCTAACTTCACATGACTGGCCCGCGCCCCGTCTTTTGCCTTCGGAAAGGCGATCTGGGTGATGATCTCATCCCTTTCCAATACCGTTTGGTTTGGCCCCACAAAGAATTGGTCAATCGCGATCGTCCTCCTTTTTCCTCTCCCACCCTTCGTGCAAACCGAGGCGTCCAGCGCCAGTAAAGGGGGGGCCATATCGGCAGCCGGAGACGCATGGGCAAGGTTTCCGCCAATGGTGGCCCGATTCCGGGTTAAGGCGTTTCCCAGACGGTTTGCTGCCCACGAGAGTATGGGGCAATGATTCCGAATGATGTCGGACGTGGCTATTTCTGACATGGTCACCAGGGCGCCGACCGAAATGGTACCTTTCTCTTCCTTGATGTGGGACAGATCTCCAAGTCCGCTGAGATCCACCACAACCTCTGGAGCGACAACGCCGGACCGCATGTCGGGGATAAAGTTTGTCCCACCGGCTATGACCCCTGCTCGCCCTTTGGACTTCTGTAACACGTCGATCGCATCATCCACGGTCTTTGGCCCACAATACGATATACCTTCCATCAGACGCCTCTCCATGTTCTTCAAACTCCAGCGTGACTCCTCATCGGTCCATCCTACTTGTCGCCCAGAAGTGTCTCCATCTTCCGGACCGCATCAGCCGCATCAAAACCGACCGCATCTGCACCGATCTCCTCGGCAAATTCTTGAGTCACCGGACACCCCCCGACAATCACCTTGACCTCGTCCCGCAGCCCTTCTTCTTTCAGTTTCTCAATCACCGATCCCATCACCTGAATGGTCAGGGTCAAAAGACTCGACAGACCGAGGCAGTCTGCTTTTTGTTCTCTCACGGCCTTGATGAACGTCTCTTCGGCCACATCAATTCCAAGATCTACCACATCATAGCCGTTCGCCTGAAGGACCGCGGCCACCACCGACTTCCCGATGTCATGGATGTCTCCTTTGACCGTTCCAATCACTATCTTCCCCAGGCTCTGCCTTGTCTTTCCCTCTGCCCTGATCTTTTCATCGAGGATCGCCACGCCTTCCTTCATCACATCTGCCGCCCCAATGAGCTCAGGAAGAAAACACGCTCCCTCACCGAAGTCATCACCCACCTTGATAATCCCCCTCCCCAAGCCTTTTTCGATGGTCTCGAGAGGGTCAATGCCCTGTGATAATCCCTCGTTTATCAAACGGACACATTCGTTCTTGTCACAATCTATGACGGTCTGTGCTAGCCTGTCAAAGTATTTACTGTCGATTGCCTCACCCATTTTTCGTCCTCCCATTCTGATCGTCTGTCAAGAATTCTCACATCGTTCCATCTACCTGCCACCAACTTGGGGCGAACTGTCGGACTCCCCAGTGTCGCGTTTTTTCACAAAATCAAGATAGTCATCGATTTCTTTTCTGATTTCCGGGTCCACAGGCGATTCATGGGTCTCGAGGATCTTGAGCGCTTTCTCCTTTGCTTTTTCCAACAGATCGGTATGCCCTCTCTCCCACGTTTCGAAGAAATCCCGGTTACTCAACTCGGGAATCAGAAACTCCTCTCTATACCACTTTCTGGTATGGGCTTCTTTCAGGTAACTGCCGGGCAGGGGGCCGACCTTAAGGATCTCATCCACCGCCAGCCTCTCCTCATCTACCCGAATACCTTTCAGATAATGACCGACGAGGGAGGCCACCTCGTTGTCGATGCACATATGGGCCCAATCCACGTAATTGAACCCGGCCATTCCCCCGATGTCCCACATCAGACTGATCCCACTGAGGGCATAGGTGTAATTCTTGAGGGCACTCTCATAGGCAGCCTGTTCATCTGAATCGCACGAATCATTGATGGTAAACCCCACGCACGGAACACCATAGTACTTCGCCATTGCGGAAATCCCAGCACCCACCAAACCGTATTCCGGATTCCCAAAAGACCAGAGGCCTGTCCTCATGTCCATGGACGGGTTGAAACTGCAGAAACACAGGGGATGACCCGGCTTGTAGGATTGGGTCTGAACAACCAGGGATAGGGTTTCGGCGGTCGCCTGAACTAACATACCGGCCAACGTGGCTGGGCCGGTCGCGCCGCCCATGAGTGCACTGTAAACCGTTATGGGAATCCCGGCGTCACAGAACCCGATAAGCCAGTCGGTATAGTTAACATCGACCACCCGGGGAGGATTGATGATCACATGACCCAAAACATGGGGTTTCTCCCTCAGCTTCTCCGCTCCGCCTGCGGCGATCTCCCAGAGTCTCACAAGATCGGAAACCTCATGTTCGGCCCCTGTATTGTAAACCCACGTCATTCCCTTGGTTGAGTTTTTCAACATCTCGCCCACGAGCATCTGAGAGTTGCAAATCTTTGGCTCATCGAATAACCACATGACCGACTTATACAGGCCGTGGACGTTCTCCAGGGCATCTGCCATTAATGCCCCTTCAACCGCATCCTTTCGAGTGGCTTTGCGCCTCTCCCCAGTTCGGATGTCTCTGAGATACCGACCCGTGACCGTGGCAAAATGAACCTCTCCGTTTCCAATGACGACGTCGTTTTTCGATTCACGGCCGTAGATAGTGAATTCACTCGGGCATGTTTCAAATGACTTCATGACCACTTTCTCGGGGATCTTTATGAGTTTCCCGTCGTTCTCGATCTTACACCCAACCTTCTCAAACATTGTGGCCGCCCTGGGGTCGTCACATCGCATCCCACCCTCTTCTAGGACCCGTACTGCAGCTCTGTGGATCTGCTTGCATTCTTCTTCAGTAATAGGGTACACCGACCCCACAAGCTTCCCCGTAAATCCTTTCATTCTAAGGCCTCCTTCTCCATTTGTTTTCAGGTGTTACCGTCCGCGAAACATTGTCCTCTAGCTCAAAAAGAGGGGGGAGTTATGGCCCAGACGGCCCTGACTTCAGTCTCTCCTCCATTTTCCCACCGATGGGGGATAGAGCTGTCATAGTAGATGCTATCGCCGGCCTCCAGGATAACTGTCTCATCGCCGATCATACCCTTGAACTTCCCCTCCAAGACAACCCCGCATTCCTCGCCTTCATGCGAATAGAACTCTTCAGCTTTTGTTCCAACAGGATAACGGAGGTAAATGAATTCCATCTTATGCCGTAGATCCGGGCACAGCATTTCATACAGGCCTCCCCACGGCATGAGCAATTTCTTGCGAAATCCCTGACGGATCACGGCGATCTGATTGGATGGCACAGCTTCTTTCTTTGAGGCTGATTCATCTTCAGGCATATCACTGTCGGTAAGCAGACTCGACAGGGGTACATTAAGCGCCTCGGCGATCTGTTGAAGCTTCGTCACCGTCGGGACAGAGATATTTCTCTCGATCTGACTGAGCAGGCTTTTGGAAACCCTCGATTTCTCGGCTAACTCGTTAAGCGTTATCCGATTACGAAGTCTCAATGCTCTTACCTTCTCACCGATCTCCATATTATGCCTCTCTTCCGCTATTGCGTACTATTTTCCTTAATAACGAACAAATGTCAACCCCTCTCTATCTCCCATTGTGGGGATATGGGAAAGGATATCTCTATTGCCAACTGTTTTCTAAAATTACCTCCAAAAACCGCCACATAGGTTCGAAATATTGGAAAACACGTTTCTCTGGCCGTTATGTCTCGAAACCTCCAGCCATCGTCCGGCCAGTTGACCCTATCTGTAATCCACCGGCCCCTTCATTTTTTGGGAACGCCTCGTTAGAAAATGAAGCGACAGGAGAAGTAGGATGGAGAAAACAATCAGAAGTGAAGCCACGGCTGAGATCGTCGGATTAATGCTAACTCGGATGCCATCCCACATCTGCTTTGGCAAGGTCGGTTTGCTGCCGGCCAGGAAGATCGCAACAACCACTTCATCAAAAGACGTAATAAAGGCAAAAAGAGACCCGCTAACGATGCCCGGCCATATCAAGGGAAAGGTGACCTTCATGAACGTGACCAACCGGTTAGCCCCGAGGCTGAGGGCCGCCCGTTCAAGGGTAATGTCGAACCCTTGGAGCGTTGCCGTTACGTTGACAACGACAAAGGGCATCGCGAGCACCGTATGGGCCAAAACAAGTCCCCATAGGGTTCCCACTAGGTGGAGTTTTGCAAATAGATAGTAAACCGCAACTGATGTAATGATGACGGGAATAATAAGAGGAGAGAGAATGATTCCATAAACCAACTTCTTCCCCCTAAAATCCCCACGAACGATGGCAAAAGAAGCGAGGGTACCGAGAATCGTTGCGATGACCATGGTCAAAATGCCCACCTGAAAACTCCGAATTGTTGCATATACCCAGTTTCGGCTCCCAAAATACTCGGCATACCACTGCAAAGAAAAATCTTCAGGAGGGAATTGAAGGAACCGGGCCGAGCTAAAGGAGATCGGAAAGATCACAAAAATCGGAAGAACAAGAAACACGAAGATTACACCACAGAGGAGATAAAAGAGCCATTTCCCCCATGAGAACCCATAACTTTCAGTCTGGCTATCAAACGTGGTCAAAACGGCTGCCAGCCTCCACCTCGTCAAACTTGCTCGATCTTAAAGAAACGACTGTATATGAGGAAAAAAATCATTGTTGCCACCAACAACATCAGGGCAATTGCCGAGGCAAAACCCCAGTTAAGGAGAGTACTTACGTGTTCCTCAATCACCATGGAGATCATGATGCTCTTTCTCCCTCCAAGCAGAGCCGGGGTGATGAAAAAACCCAGAGAGTATATGAAAACCAGAAGCGAGCCGGCACCAACTCCTGGCAGGCTGAGCGGTACAAAAACCCGGATGAACGCCTGCAACTTGCTCGCCCCCAGACTTTCCGCTGCCCGAAGTAGGCCACGATCAATGCCCTTCATCACACTAAACATGGCCAATATCATAAAAGGCATCATCATTTGGACCATGCCGACATTTACCGCAAAGGAACTATGAAGCATCCTAATTGGCGTCTCGAGGATTCCCAGGTCAACAAGCATGCTGTTGAAGACGCCACGCCGACCCAACAAAACCATCCAGGCGTAATTTCTTACCAAGAGGCTCGTCCAGAACGGAATGATGACGAGAATCATGAGTAGATTTCGAGTGCCCTCAGAGACTCCAGATAGAAGGTAGGCGATGGGGTACCCCAACAAAACACATGTAACCGTCACAGTAAAACTGATCCTGAAGGTGATCCACATCACTTTGAGATAGAGGTCAGTTTCAAAAAACTTGACTATGTGTCTCAACGTAGGTTCAGGATCCAGAAAACCCTTAGAAAGGAAAAGAACGATAGGATAGATAAAGACCAGACCGAGTAGGATTGCACTTGGGAGGAGGAACAACCAGCCATATTGCGTTGGTTCCTTTGACGTTCCCATCTATATCACCACGCCAGTACTGAGCAGAAAATTGCCCCAATCGATGCCACGAACCAGAGAACGAGTAAGCGGTAAGAATAAAAAGGGAGCCCTCTTTGGGCACGCCTGGGCAGGGCTCCGCGGACACTGTGTAAAGCCCTGCCCTCTGCGTTACCGGCCGAGGTTATTTGAGCATCCAGGCTTTCCATCTTTCCTGGATTTCCTGATCCCGGTCAACCCACCACTCCGCATTCGGTATCCACGTCTTCCCTTGATATTGTGGCGCAGTTGGGAGCAGGGCCGCGACCTCCGGTTTGATGTAATCAAAGGCCTTCGTGTTTATTGGGCCGTACTGCATCGCTGCATTGAACTCGGCTTGCGGTTTCGCCCGGGTGGTATAGGCGATAAACTGCATCGCTTCCTTCACTTTCTTGGTCCCCTTTGTTATGACAAGCCACTCAATATTGACGCTCCCCCCGTCAAAGCTAATTGCTGCTGGCACCCCTTCCTTTATGATATTCGCTATCCGCCCGCTGTAGGCATAGGTCATATCAACTTCGCCATCGGTCATAAGTTGGGCTGGCTGCGCGCCTTTTGTCCACCACACCGCAACATGTTTCTTTATCTTATCCAGGCTCCGGAAAGCCCTGTCCACATCCAGCGGATAGAGTTTGTCCATGGGTACCCCGTCTGCGAGCAGAGCTATCTCGAGCATGTCATAGGGACCATTGAAGAGGGCGCGGGCGCCNNGTGTTATACGCCAGAGCCCCTCCCCAGAACTCGATGCCAACAGCATAGGGATGAACCGCTCCTGGAAGCAGATCCGTCTTATCGATGACCGAATAGTCGAGAGGTTCAAAAAGCCCTTCCTTCAACCCGCGGCGGAGCATCCTGTCTTCGATATCTACGACGTCCCACTCGATATTTCCCGTATCCACCATGGCTTTCATTTTCGCAAAGTCCGGATAGGAGGTAACAACGACCTTGATGCCAGTCTCCTTTTCAAAAGGTTCAACCATCGCTTTAATCACATTCTTCTCGTAGCTTCCACCCCACGATGAAAGGACGATTTGTTTCTCTGCGGCGAGAGCGGGTCCAACCACCAGAACGACTATCGCCAGAGAAACAAGAGCAAACAACTTGTAGGTTTCCTTCTTCATGTGATCCTCCTTGTTTGGATTTCAAAAACTCTCAGCAAACCTTAATCTGATCAAACCCCAGCCTCTCACCTCCTTTCTCTCCGTCTATTTCAGTTTTGATTTTTCCGTTCTTTTACCTGGACTCCCCAATCTACAGCACTGAATAATCCAATCCCAGTTTCGCCAGTTCCTCTCTCATCGCCCGGTACATGGCGAGGTATTCTTCTGTGGGCGTAACCCGTCCAAGATCATATAATTCACCAAATTTCTTTCCCAGGGGTGCGTTCGGTATCTCTTTTTCATACCTGGCCAGAAGGTTCTTCACGATGCCATTTACCTTATCGCGCGACAAACCCATCCGTGCCACGATATGTCCGACCTCTGCACCCGTCCTTATTTCCAACGAAGAGGTCCGTTCCGGGTGCTTATCCCTGGCAATCCCGCCAAGCACGAGGTTCGCTCCTGAGACAGTGGATGTCATGGCGTGAGCCACCATTTCATAGAAGAGCATCTCCGTTGCAGGGCCGGCAGCGGCCATGGCAACAGAGAGATTCACAAGATGAGTGTTCCTGGCGACAGCCTGGGAGTACACACTGACCAGCCACAGCATTTCCGCGCTCGTATTGCACACCTGATGGATATCGATGGGAAAGGGAATGTGGTAATCCGCCCTGAAAGCGAGTAATCCCAGGAAGAAGTGCGCGATCAGGGTCACCATGGTCCCTTCAGGCCCCCCGGCATAGCCGCCCATGAGGGGTCCATACAAACCAGCGATACCGGAGCCGCTCTCAAGCTGAAAAGGTACCTTATTCATTCTCGCAAAATCGACCTTTAGTTCAGCGATGACCCCATTCTGGGTGACGTCTGTTTTGAGAGCCCCAAACTGCTCGCGAGCGGCGGCAAGAATCGCTGCGGTACTCTCCGCACATGAAATCAAGCAGTATATGCCGAGGCCTGGTCTTCCGGCCAGTTTCGCCGCCTCTCTTCGCTTTGAGACATCCCAGATTGCGGCCGCAACCTCAATGGGATGTCCCGCCTTGATCGGAATCCCTCTAAATGTAGAAAGCAAAGACGGCCCACAAAAGCTGTCAGCAAGCGGTTCCATGGCCAAACTCTGACAAACCTTCACGAACAGATCCTCCGGGACCGGAACACCGAGTGCTGAAAACGTGCACGAGGGATCACGCCTATCTTCTATTTGTCTGGCTTGGGACACCCTTTGATCCTTACCTTCGCCCCACACATATTGGGACGGAGAATTCCTCAGCGCATCTTCGACTTCCTCCCGGCTAAACCGAACAACCCTCTCTGTATCGAGGCAATAGAATCCGAGGTCCAAGAAGAGCTGCATGCCTGCCTCAAATGCCCTGTCTGCTAGTCCATCGTCCTTCGGAACAACCCGATTCTGATCAAAATGAATGTCAAACCTCTCCGTGAGTTCCGAAACCTTCTGGTAGAGGAGGAGGTCGTAATCGGTCTCCTTCATCCGCTCGCCTGTATCACATCGCTCCACCACGTCCCAAAAGCCAATCATCACCCAAGTCCTCACTTCCAAAGGTTATTTGCCCATGAGTTCCCGTGCTATCCTGATTGCCCCAGCTGCATCTTTCGCATACCCATCAGAGCCAATCTCCTCTGCCCATTCAGGGGTGACCGGTGCCCCCCCTATAATCACCTTAAAGTTTTTTCTGATGTTCATTTCACATAGATCTTCGATCAGTTGGGGCATGTAACCCATCGTGGTCGTCATCAGGGCGGAAACCCCAATGATGTCTGCTTCCCTCTCCTGTGCTTCTTCAATAATCCTAGTGACTTTGACATCTTTTCCGAGATCAATCACATCAAAGCCGGACGTTGACATGATCAGTTTGACGATGTTTTTCCCGATATCATGCATGTCACCTTGAATGGTGGCGAGGACGACTCTGGCGCTTTTCTGAAGCCCCTGAGAACCCTTTGATGCGATAGCAGGCTCTAGGATCTTAACGCCGGCATTCATTGCTTTCGCAGCCAGCATCATTTCTGGAAGGTAGAACTTCCCAGACTCGAAATTGATACCGACCGTTTCCATTCCTTTTGCGAAGCCTTCCTGTATAGCCTCCACAGGGTCAACACCTTCTTTCAGAGCTCCCTTGGCCAACTCAATGCAATCCGCTTCGTTACCCCGTATGACTGCATCCGCCATTTTCTCAAGAATAGTCATCAATGAGCCCCCTTCACTCCGAAATACTCTCGATCAGGGCAATGTCCCTTGCCGACTCTGAAGGCCAGCCATTCCGTGAGGTATCACGCATTTTGCACGAAGATCTATCAGACCTCGTAATCTTTCTCTTATCAAACAACTATACAATCGCTCCATTCCCATCCCACCGTCACCCTATTGCCTCGTTTGTGGTGCTCGACCTCCGTCGCATCGGAGATCTTGATAGAAAGGACATGCCCTTCAAGAATTCTGACTTTAAACCGGCGAATCTCTCCGAGGTAGATTTCCTCTTCAATCGTTCCCTCAACTATGTTCCAGCCAACGGAATTCTCCTTCTTGGCAAGAAAGGTCAAGTTCTCGGGCCTCACGACTGTACAGACGCTTTCCCCCATCTCAATGTCATATTTGTTCGGTATACTAAATTCAAGTCCCCCCTCCGACGTGATTTGAATTGCCTTGTCACCCTTATTGGTCACCCGTCCCTCTAAGAAATTTGACTCCCCAATAAAGCTCGCCACAAATCTGTTGGCAGGACGTTCGTACAAGTCTTCTGGAGTTCCAATCTGTTCCACACGGCCGTTATTCATCACCGCTATTCGATCAGACATCGTAAGCGCTTCACTCTGGTCATGGGTCACATAGACGGTCGTAATGTGGAGCCTCTCCTGAATATCCTTAATCTCCAATTGCATGGCTTCTCGAAGATTCTTATCCAGAGCCCCCAAAGGTTCATCCATCAACAGAATCGGAGGGCTAAATACCAATGCCCGCGCCAAAGCCACCCGTTGCTGTTGACCACCGCTTAATTGTTTGGGGTAGCGTTGTTCAAACTCGGATAGTTTAACCAGCTCTAAGGCTCCTTTGACCTTTTCCCGAATATTCCTGGAATCGAGCTGTCTCATTTTCAGAGGGAAGGCAATGTTGTCAAAAACCGTCATATGAGGAAAGAGAGAATAGTTCTGGAAAACGATTCCAATGTTCCTTTTGTGGGCCGGCTTGGATACAATGGATTGATCCCCGATGCGGATATCCCCGGAGTCTGGGAACAGAAAACCTGCGATCATCATGAGCGTCGTGGTCTTTCCTGAACCACTGGGACCAAGGAAGGTAATGAATTCACCCTTCTCGATTTCCAGACAAACGTTGTCCACAGCAACGAAAGTACCGAATTTTTTTATCAGGTTCTCTAAATGAATCGTAGATGCTCTCTCAGAGTAAGTATGACCGATAAGGCTATCCGCGCTTTCTTGCGGATTCATGACAGTCACCTCCGAGGGCGACCATGGTTTCGATATAAAGGAATCCCGTCCTTTATACAGGAACCGCGTGCCCTTTGTCAAATAGGAAAATCCACTCCTCTGCTTGAAGATCTTAAGAGCATGCCAATTCTCTGTTGATTTCTCCCAAAAACATACAATTCTTTTGGCTAGGCATGATTCTCGCATACTCATAATCAACTCAAGTTCCTCACCCTCTTTTCTCGGGCGAAGTAGAACTCTCAATGAGCATGTCCTCTTCTGGCATGTAGAGATCCCTGAACCTTGAAACAGTCTATGCTATGTGCTTTTTTTGACATCTCTCGATGATTCTCACAACTCCAAAGACGTGGAACAGCTTTTTGAGACGTCCCTTCTGTCGGATGCAAGGCAATCGACCAGGCACAATAACCTGCTGACTTTCCAAAGAAAACACAATCCTCCTTTCAGTTCTCCATTCTTTATTGTGTTTTTTCCGGCATTTCGTTATATTGGCACTGAGGCTGCCGGGAGGCAACACAACAGTTTTTCCAAAGGAGGGCTAAACTATGAGAAGAGTTTCGTTCACTTTTACGATTGCTGCGATCGTCGTCTCAGCTGTAATGCTTCTCTCTGTGCAAGGCGATCTGGCCTGGGCCAAGACGATCAAGATAGCCTTTATTGGTCCCCTGACAGGACCCAACGCAGCTCAGGGCAATGGGGCCAAGAATAGCTTCGATCTGGCCATCAAACAGGCCAACGAATCCGGAGAATTCCCATACAAAATCAAACCAGTGATCTTAGATGACGCATCGGACCCAGCTGTGGGTGTTTCCGCAGCTTTGAAGGCTGTGTCTGACAAGAAGGTCGTGGCTGCCACTGGACACTGGAATAGTGGCGTTGCACTTGCCACCATCCATACCTTTCATTCATTCAATGTCCCATTTATGGTTTGGGGTGCGATCAGCCCGAGGATCACAGGGTATAACTATCCGCAAGTCACCCGTAACTGTCCGACCCTCGTACAGGAGAATGCCCCCTTCGCCAAGTGGGTTATCGGGGACCTTGGGTACAGAAGCTTCAGCATCATCTCCGACACGACGGACTATGGCGAGCAGAATACCAAAGCATTTAGAGACCTCGCTCAAGAGCACGGAGCGCAGATTCTCTCTGTCGATGCTGTCCCCGTAGGAACCACAGATTTCAGACCGATCCTCACAAAAATCAAAGGCCTCAACCCCTCAGCCATTTACTTTGGCGGTGTGGTTATGGAAGGCGCTCTCACCAAGAGTCAGATGGAGAAGGTCGGGTTGAATAAGGTGTTTGCCGCGGTCTCCGGGCTTGCCGACGAAAAGTTCAACGAGGTCGCCGGGAGGGCTGCCGAGGGAACCATCATCACGAAGCCAGGATTCGAACTGGAAGAGTTGCCAGGAGGCGTCGAGTTCAAGAAAGCCTACGAGGCCCAGGGATATGGAGAACCCATGGGCGCTTATGGGATTTACGCCTATGAAGCAGCTAATATCATCCTCGAAGCCCTGAAGAAGGTTGGGCCAGATGATAAAGAGGCAATTGCCAAGACCATCCGCGCAATGGCATACAAGGGAATCCTCGGAACGACCACTTTCGACGAGACCGGTCAAACAGAACTCGCCCTCGTGACCAAGCTCGTCAGCCAGGACGGCAAATGGGTGAAATGGGAAAAGTCCGAGTATGGTGCAGGAAAGCGTAAACTTCCTAGCCCATAAAGACGTGTCTCCGCCTTCCCGGCAGCCTACCTTTTCTCCCCAGCAAAGAACCTAATAAGAGCTGAGAGCCGGCAAGGATTTCTTGTCAGCTCTCACTTGTTTTAGTGGGAGAGTTTTTTGTCTGAATTCGCCCAACAGATACTAAACGGCCTGCTCTTAGGTTGCAACTACACGCTGATTGCTATCGGGTTCAGCCTTTTCTTTGGCGCCTTGAACGTGGTTCATTTCTCCCATGGAGATGTCTGCATTCTCGGTAGCTTTGTCGTTCTCATTTTTTATGCCGTCGGGAGTGCAAGTGGCATTTTTGCAGCTTTACCGCCAGGTCTATCCGTCCCTCTGCTGATTGCAACTGCGGCGGCCGTGACCGGGATTTTCGGCGCCATCTTCGAAAAGCTCGTGATCAAGCCTTTTCGCCACGCCCCACTTCTCATGGTCCTTGTTGCGACTGTCGCCCTCGGCCTTATCATACGAGAAGCCATCAGGCTCTTCTACCCCCAGGGAAGCAACCCCCAAATATTTCCGCGTTTCCTTCCCGAGGGAAGTTTCAGTATATCCGGCGTCCTCGTTCATTACGATAGCCTGATTATCCTCGTAACCACCGTCGGACTCATCATTTTCATGTTCCTTTTGATTGAAAAGACCCGCACGGGTGCTGCGATCCGGGCTATCTCCCAGGACATTGAAGCGGCAATGATGATGGGAATCAACATCAATGCGACGGTAGCGGTGACTTTTCTTGTTGGTTCCGGTCTGGGCGCTATTGCAGGTATCCTGAACGGCGCTTATGTCAGCATCATTCGCTTTGATATGGGACTCATGGGCGGCATCAAGGGTTTCTCAGCCGCCGTCGTCGGAGGCCTGGGCAACATTTACGGAGCCATCTTTGGCGGGTTGGTCCTGGGATTTGTTGAAACATTTGCCTCTGCATTCATACCGGGGGGAACCGCTTATAAGGACGTATTTGCGTTTCTGGTTGTGATCTTTTTTCTTGTTTTCAAGCCCTCTGGAATTCTCGGCGAAAAGGTTTACGAGAAGGTCTGATCATGCGATTGCATCAGAGATTAACGGACATGGCGGTGATATCCTTGGGGGAGATCTTTGCCTTCTCGGTTGTCGTTCTCTTTCTATGGGTGGAAAATGTCGTTGGGATTATCCTTGTGATTCTTGGAATCGGCGCGTGCTGGTATCTATTTGATCGGTTTCAGAGAGTCCAGGCCTATCTCACCGCTGCTTTTCGACGAGAAAAGAGCTTTTCTCTATTCCTTGCCTTTGTTCTACTGATTCTCCTTCCGGTGTTTCTGAGAGACGATCCCTACCTGATCCACATATGTTTGACTGCAGGAATCTATGTGATGCTCGCCACGGGCTTGAACTACCAACTTGGAAGCACCAATATCGTCAACCTCGCCACGGCCGCCTCTTACGGAGTCGGCGCCTATACGTCAGCACTCCTTTCGGTCCACACGGGGGCAAGTTTCTGGCTGGTAATCTTTGCTGCCGGAGGGGCTGCCGCGTTCATGGGATTTCTCCTCGGATTACCCACCACAAAGACCAAAGACTACTACCTCTCTTTGGTAACGATTGCCTTCGGTCTGATCGTTTACCTGTTATTGAATAACCTCCGGTGGACAGGTGGCCCGAATGGAATCGGGGATATACCGCCTCCAACCATCTTCGGCCATTCTTTCAGAACCGAAATCGAAACCCTTGGTTTCCGTCTCCCCTTCCAAGCCAACTATTATTACCTGATCCTGATTTTCTGCTTGCTGTACACTCTAATCTCTCAACGCCTGCACAACTCCCGGACTGGTTTGACATGGAATGCGATCCGGGAAGACGACATCGCTGCAAGATGTTCAGGGATTCATGTGGCCAATTACAAAATCCTGTCCTTTTGTATCAACTGTTTTCTCGATGGCGTGACCGGGGCAGTATACGCCCATTACGTGGGATTCATATCTCCGGAAAATTTCCAATTCATGCTCTCGGTGGTTGTGGTGACCATGGTGATCCTGGGCGGTATGGACAATGTTTTCGGGGTTGTATTCGGTGCAGTCCTGCTCACCCTTCTTCCCGAAAAGTTTCGAATCTTTCAAGATTTTCGACTCATGCTTTATGGAACTATCGTCATCGTGACCCTCGTCTTCAGGCCACAGGGCCTTTTTCCACAGAAGCTGAGAAGATATGGATAGGATGACGCATCGAAGCGAAGATACCGTCACTCATGGCAGTGACTCTCGGATTAGTCTCGAAGTGCACTTATGTTCGCCAAAATCGCAGGACGAAATCCGAAGTACGAAACAATTCTGAAATCCTAAATTCAAATGTTCCAAACGACGTTTCGAATTCCTGTCATTCGATATGCTAATTTGTTTTGGATTTTAGATTTGACAAACCATCTTACACCAAAAGACACGCATACTCAGCCTTCTCTGATTGGGACGATAGAAAAGGAAGGGGCCCATGTCTCTTTTGGAGACCAATGATCTGACAATTCAGTTCGGCGGACTCACCGCAGTCAGCGACGTAACCTTTCATATCGCTCCGGGTGAGGTGGTCGGTCTGATTGGCCCCAACGGCTCTGGTAAGACAACCTTCTTCAATCTGATTACTGGAATCTACCGGCCGACTTCCGGAGAGATACTTTTCAGGAGAGAGAGTATCATCGGGCTTCAACCCTTTCAGATTGCACGGAAAGGCATTGCTCGAACATTTCAGAATAGTCGACTGTTCTCCAACTTGAGTGTTCTCGATAACGTCATCATTGGTATGCACCCCAAACAGAAGTCACAATGGTACGATGCGATCTTCCGGACCCGTTTTTCTAGGAAAGAGCTTGATGCGGCCGTCCACAACGCCATGGAACTCCTCGGCTATTTCAGCCAGGCACTGGTCGATGATCGCTACAAGAAGGCGGCGGATCTCCCTCAGGCTCACAGGCGAAGGCTGGAGATCTGTCGGGCCCTCGCAGCCTACCCTGTTCTCCTCCTCCTCGATGAACCCTCGGCGGGGATGGATCCTGAAGAAACTTCAGCTCTGATGAAAGACATCAGAAAGATACAAAAGAGAATGAGCAACATTGGGATAATCGTCATTGAGCATGACATGACCGTGATCGAGAATATTGCTGATCGCGTTGTTGTCTTTAATTATGGGCGAAGAATAGCGGAAGGTTCTTTCGCCCAAATCGCCGAGAATCCCGAGGTTCTCGAGGCCTATCTGGGAGAATCAAACAGAAATGCTCAGGCTAGTTGAAGTCTCCACGGAATACGACGGGGTTCCTATGCTGAGGAGCGTTAGCCTCAGCATCGAAAGTGGAAAACTCGTGTGTCTTCTCGGCAGCAATGGGGCTGGAAAATCGACCACTGTCAAAACGATCATCGGGTTCGTTAAGCCCACACACGGAGCGATCTATTTCGAGGAAAAGTCGCTTGCCCACCTCAAGACGAACCGGATCATCGAACAGGGTATCTCAGTAGTCCCTGAGGGGAGACGGCTTTTCCCCAAAATGACGATTCTCGAGAATCTCAGGCTGGGAGCCTATTTCGTTACCGACTCGACGGACCTGAACGAGCGACTGGAAAGAGTTTTCGCACTCTTTCCGATTCTCAGGGACCGTATCCACCAAACAGCCGGCACTCTTAGCGGGGGCGAGCAAGGGATGGTCGCTATTGGAAGGGGCATGATGAGTAGACCGAAGATCCTCCTTCTCGATGAACCCTCTCTGGGACTCGCTCCGAAACTTATCGAGGAATACTTTCGGACCATCGAACGGATCAACAGATACGAGAAGACGACGATCCTTCTCATCGAGCAGAACGCGGTCAAAGCCCTTTCAATTGCTGACCAGGGCTATGTATTGCAGAAGGGCCAGATCATCGCCGAAGGGACACCTCAGGAAATAATACGTACTGAGGTCATCAAGAAGGCATATCTGAAGGGGAGGACGTAACGCTGGTTTGATCTGTGGCCAGATACCCTGTCATCTCCCCGGCTCGAGAACAGAATAATCCAACCCAAGAGAGGTGACCTCTTTTTTCACCGTTTCGTAGAGATCCAAGTACTCCTGAGTGGGTTCAACCCGTTCCATATCATAGCATTCGCTGATTGTTTTCCCCATCGGTGCTTGGGAAATCTCATCCTCATATTTTGGGAGAATCTTTTTAACGAGTTCGTTGGCGTCTTTACGGGACAACCCCATCCGGGTGGCTGCATGTGCCGCCTCTGCACAAATCCGCCCTTCCATGCCTGTGCACCGCTCCGGGTGTTTGTTACGCGCAACCGCGGCAGGGGCAAGGTCTGCCCCAGAAACAGCAGCAGTTATCCCGTGCGCAATCAGCTCATAACAGGCCATTTCTGTGCACGGACCCGCTGCAATGAACGTGTTTGCGAAGTGGAGAAGATGGGTATTACGGGCTAGCGCCTGGTGGGCTGTACTGACAAGCCAGAGCATTTGACGGGTCGTGTTACATGTCTCATGAATATGAATTGGAAAACAGACCGAGTACTCTGTCCCGAAAACGAGCCGACCCAGAAAATTGTGGGCCACCAAAACCATGGAGGTTCCCTCCGGCCCCCCGGCATAACCGCCCATAAGCGGACCATACAGACCCCCGATCGAATAGGTTGTCCGCCTCAGAAAAGGGACTTTCTTCATCCGGTCATAATCGACCTTCATTTCAGCGATGGCAGCACAGAGCATCCCATCCCTGGCAAGTGCACCGAACTCTGGCCTTGCGGCTGCGATCATGGCGTCCGCCTTTTCCGCGGCTGACACCATCGTATACATTCCCTTGCCCGGACACCCTGCCCGCCTGGCAGCCTCCCGCCGTTTACCAACGTCCCAGATGGCAGCCTCCACCTCAATTGGCGATCCTGACCGGACTTCAACCCCACCCAAGGTGTGGAGCAAAGAACCGGCAGAGAAACAGTCGGCTAAGGGTTCTTTTGCCGTGCTCATGGCCGCTTGAAGAAAGGTCTCTTCTGAATATGGCGTCCCCACAAGGGTGAAATTACAGAAACACGGTCGGGAATCCTCGACCTCTCTCTTTTTCTGAACCCGCTGGTCTCGCCCCTCTCCCCAGACAATCTTGCTCGCGCCGGCGTCAAGGGCGTCAAAAAGCTCCTCTTTACTGAATTTCATAACCCTACCGGTGTCCGTGCAATATACCCCAACCTCCAAAAAGAACTCCACGGCAGCATCAAAAAGCCGATCCGCGAGTTTATCGTCCGAGGGGATAGCCTGTTCAGGATCAAATGTGATGTCATATTTCTGGATGACCTCGCCGGCCACCCGTCCGACTCGCCGGTCAAAATCCCCTTCTGCCAGCATGTCACCGCTTTCGGACCGACCTGCGACTTCCCAAAAGTCAATCATAGGACTCTCCTTTCCTTCCATGACGGCTGAGACGGACACGACTGCTTCTATCGCCAATTAAAGAGGTCTTTTCAATCCCTGTAAGACCCCATCACATGATTAACTCTTTTGAGATCTTTACTGCTTCCGAGGCGTTTTCTCCATATCCGTCAGCACCGATCTTCTCCGCCCACTCCGACAGAATGGGAGCGCCCCCGACAATTATCTTCACCTTTTCCCGAAGACCCGATTCTTGCAGCGCCTGAATCACCCGGGGCATATTCTGCATGGTGGTTGTCATCAAGGCGGACATTCCCAAGATGTCCGGTTCCAGCTCCCTGATCTTCTCGACAAAGGTGAGATCTGGCACATCATGACCAAGGTCCACGACCTCAAAACCTGCCCCTTCAAGCATGATCCGTACGATATCCTTCCCAATTCTGTGAACATCCCCCTGGACCGTACCGAGAACGACACGGCCTTTCTTCTCCCCACCACTCCCAGCGGCCAGATGGGGTCGCAGAATTTCAACCCCTGCCGTCATCGCATCAGCAGCGACCATCAATGCTGGAAGAAAGATCTCCAGGCGCTCGAACTTCTTCCCTAACTCTTCCATGACCGGGCGAAGGCCTTTTTCGAGAATATCCATCGGTCCCATGCCCTGATCAATTGCCTTTGCGACGAGCTCCTTCACCTTATCCTCATCCCCGTCTTGAACCGCCTTTCCCAATTCCTGGAAAACATCGCTCATTATCCGCCTCCTCAAGTCATAGCTGTTCACTGCGAGAGTAGGACGATTTGACCAAATATAGAGTTTTTTGTCAATTCGTAAATAAAGCTGTTCCCGATTTTCGCCAGGATGATTCGAGTCTGGCCGGGACAGGGGCGGAACCGTATCCCCGCTGCTCGCAGATTTTAGATTCGCAAAGTCTCGCATTCTCTTTTAAAACTTCGCTCCATGACCCGTTGCGGTCGCAATGTCTCTATGATAAGAGTGACAGGGGAGATCAGCCACACCATCAACCTTGAAACATCGCTCTGGTCGTCCCGAACCTACATATGATCGGACAATTCACGACTCGGCCCTAATGGCTTAGTCCGATCTCTGATTCTCTATTTTGCACAAACACTGGGGGTGCCTTATTTTTGTATAGAAAGGGAGGAGACAATGGCAAAGCTTTTTACCTTATTGGAGGAAACCGAGGACTTTGTGAAGATAAGGAAAGACACCCATGAACTGAATATCACCATAGAACTCTCTACAGTCTTCAAAGATCTCAGGGTGAATACAACCATAGATTTCTTCGACCACATGATCGAGACCCTGTCATGGGGCGCCTGCATGTCGATTGGGTGCCTGGTAGAGACCGGGAAGTGGCGGTCTACCCATACGATTGCAGAGGATGTTGGAATCACGCTCGGAACGGGGTTGAAGAGATTCTTCACCAGGAAAATTGAGAATGAGGGGATCAACGCCTCGGGGTCGTGTATTTTTGGCCTGGACGAATCTCTTGCCAGGGTCATGGTGAATATGGAAGGGAGAAGAAACGTCTTCTTCTCAGTTCACGATGACTGTCCAGGGGTTAAGACTGAGCTTGTCGAAGACTTGAAAGTTCAGGACATGTTCGCCTTTGTGGAAGGATTCTGCCAGGGCTTCCCCGCAACCGTTCACATGGACTTCCTAAAGGGACGTGATTCTCATCATACCTGGGAATCCGCCATTCATGCTCTCGGACAAGCAATCAGAAATGCCTTCACATCGAATCCTTGGAGAAAAGCTGCCAATAACCCTTACTATGCCGAGGAGGGGATAGCAGACGCAGCCCTTGGATAGTCAGGGAGAGATGTGAGTTCCGGAGGCTCTATGCTTGCCGTCATAAAAGAGAAAGTCGGAAGGGGCTGGGAGCTGCGAGAAATGGCGAGGCCCACTATGTCAGAGACCGATGTGCTCATCAGGGTGAAAATGATCGGCATATGTGGGAGCGACATGGCAATATATGATGGGAGGGAGAAGGACCTGAACATTCCCGTCATCCCCGGTCACGAATTCGCCGGTGAAGTGGTGGATCGTGGATCGGGGGTGACCGGTATTCCTCCCAAAAGCCGTGTGGCCGTCAATTTGGTCAAGAATTGTGGCCATTGTGCCTATTGTCTTAAGGGAGAGACCAATCTGTGTGTGGATACCAATCTCATCGGCTTTCATACAAACGGCGGATTTGCCGAATACGCCTCTGTTCCTGCGGCAAACTGCCATATACTTCCAGATAGCCTGTCATGGGAAGACGCGGCGTCTGTCGACCCTGTGGCGTCTGCGCTCGCGCCACTCAGGAAGACCGCAGTCACGTCATCCGACCGGGTGGCCATCATCGGGCCGGGTCCAATTGGTCTGTATGCCTGTCAAATTGCCAGGGCAGAGGGGGCAAAAGGCGTATTTGTCATCGGAACGAGAGAGCCCCGGCTGGCAATGGCATTGAAACTGGGAGCAGACAAGACCTGCCTGGTCGATCGCGAAGATCCCCTGGCCTCTGTTGGAGAGGTTACGAAAAACATCGATGGGCATGGGGTCGATCTTGTCTTGGAAGCCTCTGGCAATTCAAAGGCACTGGATTTGGCCTTTGAAATTGCCGCCAAGGGAGCAAGGGTGGCTCTCGTGAGTATTTATCATGAAAGATCTCAAATCGATCCAATGACCATCGTGTCCAAAGAGCTCAAAGTTTACGGGTCATTCGATTACAAATGGATCGATTTTGAAGACGCCATCGATCTTGTTGCAAGGGGCCGCATAAAAACAAAACCGCTGATCACGCACAGATTCTCGTTGACGGATATTCAAGAGGGAATACGGTTGATGGAAGAAAAAAAGGCAATCAAGGTGATGATAGAACCGTAAGAAAGGGTGAGAGTGAATTCATGAAGGCGGGTACGGTTGAAATCGTCGGTGAACAGAACAAGTTCGATCAGAGAGATTCTATCTTTTTTCGAGCGGCCGTAGGTGTGGAGATGCACAGGCTGATACAGCGTTGGATGGAGGTCCATCCAAAGGACCCCATTTTTCGGGCCCTTATGGGAGTCCCGAGATCGGACAATTGCATCACCCACCACCTGGCCGCTGCGGTCGACGGACCGGTCAACCCGGAAAGGTTGCAGTTCGAAGAGCCGAGCAATGTGACCGAAAAAATCAAAGGCGTTGCTCGATTCTTGGGTGCAGATCTTGTGGGGATCTGCCGGCTCAATCCGGCATACATCGCAAGCCATCGAGCAGACGAATATATGGCCGAGAAACCTGAAGCCGGACAACCGATCAGATTGGATCATCGGGTCGCCATTTCACTCGGTTTCAGGAGGGAATTTGACATGATCAAGGCAGGCCATAGCTACATCGATGGCATCGAAGGGGCACTGGCATACAACAAGGCCGCTGTGGCTGCCTGTCAGCTTGCGGCCTTCATCAGGGAACTTGGCTACCCGGCAAAGGCTCACCACGAGAGGGAAGAGGAAGTGCTCCATGTGCCCATTGCCGTCGAGGCTGGACTGGGTGAATTAGGGAGGCTGGGGATACTCATCAACGGACAATTCGGTCCGAGGGTTCGATTGTCAACGGTAACAACAGACCTTTCGCTCATTCCGGATCAGCCCGTCGATCTGAGCGCTCAGCAGGTCTGCGGAATCTGCTCGAAATGCGCCGACACCTGCCCAAATCAGGCAATTTCCAAGGGTGAGAAGGCCGTCCTGAGAGGGGCAAGAAAGTGGGTCATCGATGCGAAAAAATGCCTCGCCTTTTGGGGCTCCAACAAGGAGAAATGGGACGACTGCTCTGCCTGCATCGCTTCCTGTCCGTACAACCGCCCCGACACCTGGTTCAACAGGGTCCACCACCGTCCCCTTTTTTTCAGGGCCCTCCGGTATCCGCTGTTCAGTAAGCCTCTGCTGTGGCTAGACGATCTCCTCAGAGGAAAACAGCCCCGGTACAAGGTCCATTGGTTGGATTACAAGAACGACTAGGCAGGTGGGGGAGAGCAAATCGCTGATGGCCTCTGGGAACATCAGGATGGAGACTATGCGTCCTCTCTCTTGCCGATGAACATGAGCCTGACAAGCTCCTCCTGATCGAGCTCACTTGTCGCCCGACAGTCCACTTTCTTTCCCCCCCTAAGGACGAAAACCCGGTCTCCAATGTCGAAGATNNTCTGCTTCTCGCACCGCCAGGTTCGCTGTCGGTTCATCCATTAAAACGACTTTAGGGCCGAACCTGACCGCTTTCCCAATTGCAACAGCCTGCTGCTGGCCACCGGAGAGATTGTCAACAATTTCACGGGGATTGGTAATATCGATTTTCAGCCCTTTGAGCGTCTCTACAGCCAATTCCTCCATTTTCTTTCTGCGAAGAAAATAAAAGAACCCCCCTACAGATCGATGTAATTCCCGCCCCAGAAAGAGGTTTGAAGCAATATCGAGACGATGGCACAGGGCGAGATCCTGGTACACCATCTCGATACCCAGTTCGCGAGAGTGATGGGGGTCCCGAATCGACGTTTCCTCGCCCCCAAAATAAAGCCGGCCGCCGTCAGGCCTGTAGGCACCGGTAAATATTTTCAGCAGGGTTGATTTCCCCGCCCCATTATCACCCACGAGGCCGAGAATCTCACCCTCAAAAAGATCAAAATCCACATCGGACAGCGCGTGAATGCCGCCGAAATGCTTACTCACTCCCGATGTGGACAGTATAGGGTCCATCGACATGATCTCTCTTGGAGGAGCCCCACTTAACGGGCCATCAGGGCTCCTCAGTGATACTGATCTATGCGACCCGCCTTCCACCTGTTCCCGACTGTGTGAACAGAAATACACCACCCCTTCTCTGCGTTGTCCATCGTTCACCACCACTTAACGCAGAAAGACCGGCCCTGCGGGTCACACAAAAGGGGCAAAAGTTCTTTTTCTCCAGAGATCGGGACTTACCCCCATTTCCAGCCGATGGGGGTAAGTCCTATCCAAATCCGCGTGGTCGTCTGACTATTTCTTTGGCTCAAGCACCATGGATGAGGGAGGTTTCCATCCCTCTGGGGCCCACACGTGGCTTCGCGGAAAGTCTGCTATGGTCTCCGTGGTCATCACAAGCCCCGGTGTCCAGACATACTTGGGAACCTTTTGTTCACCGTTGTGGTTCCGGATGATCATATTGATGATGATCCTGGCATTTGTCAGAGAGTGGCCAGTAACCCCATAATCAATGGAGCCATCCTTGATGTAAGGAATCGTTTCCTGGAACGGGTAAACAACCGACATATGAACTTTGTCCTGGAGATTTCTCTCCTTAAGGGCATTGGCAACTCCGTGAGACTGGGCCTCCACAACAAGGAAGCCATTGAGATCCGGGTGGGCATTCAGGATATTCTCGGCAACGGACTGCCCGACAGCCGGGTCTTCAGAATCTCCCCACCTTTCATCCACAAGCTTGAGGCCTGGATGATTCGCCAGAGCTGCATGGGCTCCTTTGTTAATCGCTTCGGTATACGTATTGCCAGCAGGTCCAGGCAGAATAGCGATCTTCCCTTTACCCATCAGCTTTTGGCCGAGCCAATCGATTCCCCGGTAACCGAAATCGAAATCGTTTTCACAGATATAGCCGGAAAGCTTGCCCGTCAGGGCGGCTTCGCCGTTGAAATACACCGGAATGCCCTTAGCCACGGCCTCCTCCGTAATGGCCACGAGTGCTTCCGCACTGATCGGACCAATAAGGAGGGCGTCGACCCCCTTCTGCATCAGGTTTTCAATCTGATTGACCTGCCCCTGAAGGTCTTCGTAGCCTTTGGCCGCCAAAATCGTTATGCCGACGCCTGTGGCTTTTGCCTCGGTGAGATACCCGTAGGACTGATTCACAAAGTACGGGCTTCCGAGAGACGGAATGCTAACCCCGATAGTGAGCGGCTTTTTGGGCGTCACTCGTTGCCACGGCTCCCAAAGACGGGATCCCCACGGGTAGATGTTTTCCGCGATAATGCCCTGCCAGCCATCGTCATATGCTCCCGCCTGGGCGGAGATGGGAGCCAGAAGCGAAAAACATGCAACCAACAAGATGATGAATCGAATTCTTTGCATTACCATAACCCTCCCTTTCTTGGAATGTCTTTCCCTTTGAGTTACGAATCCCCGGAGCGAAGCCCGAGGTGAAAACACGCGTTCCCGTATCACCCCCTTTCTCCTTTATTTCTTGTACTTGTCAACCACAACAGCAATGATGATAATGCTCCCCACAACAACCTGTTTCACAAAGGCTGAGACGCCAATGAGATCAAACCCATTCGACATAGTGGCAAGAAACATGATTCCAAAAATGACTCCCAAGAGAGTCCCTACCCCACCCTGAAAAGTTACGCCTCCAACCACGCAGGCAGCGATCGATTCCAGCATGAGGCTCCCCCCCAAATTAGGCTGCCCCGAATTGATGCGTGCGGAGAGGAGCGCTGCAGAAATGCCTGTGAGTATCCCGGCCCCGCCAAAGACCCAGAGAAGAACCGTACTCGTATTGACTCCTGATCGCCTCAGGGCCTCTATGTTGTCGCCGGCGGCATAGATATATCGGCCGAAACGCAATCGATACAGGATAACGTACATGGCCATAATGACCAAGAAGGTAATGATAACAGGCAAGGGAATGGTAAAAACGTTCGTATAGGCCAGGACTTTATACGTCGAAGGAAGGTTATAGATCGTCAGTCCCTTCGAGAGAATCAGGGCGAGTCCATGGCTAATAGAGAGTGTTCCCAGGGTCACAGCAAAGGAGTCGATGCGCGCGTAGGCAACAACGGCGCCGTTCAGCAATCCTATAGCAGCACCGATGAGTATGGGTGTAAACCATCCGGCAACAGTGCCGAATTCTTTTGCGACGATGGCTGCGATCACGCTGCACAGGCCGATCTGAGCACCCAGAGAGACGTCGACACCCTTGGTCAGAATGACCAGCATCTGTCCGCAGGTGACCAGAGCCAAGAAGCACGCCTGCCGGGCCACTGTGATGCCATTGCTCAGCGTCAAAAACCTGGGATTAATAATTCCCAGGAGAATGATAAGTGTCAGGAGAACAAAAGGCAGTAACCCGAAAATGCTGTAAATTCGCCTCAGCTGAGTTGTCGAGATTCGGTAGTAGGTGTTGTCAGCCAACTCCATGTGACGTCACATTTTCCCTTTAATGACCTTCAGCACGTCCGCCGTGATGTTGAGGGTTTCGTCGATATCCCCATCCGTGTGTGCCACCGAGATCGAGTACTCTTCGAACCACCCGCTCCCCATGGGAATGACCCCTTTACTGAGCATTCCGTACCAGTACTGTCGCCACATCTCCTTGTTCGCCTTATTGGCCTGACGGTAGGTGTGCGGTTTTTCGGGAACAAACTGGATTCCCCCGAGAGGGCCTTCATGAGTCACGGTAGCAGGCAATCCCAATCGGTTGATAATCTCCTCCAGGCCCGCAGCATACTTATGCCCCAGTTTGTCGATTCGTTCGTAGACATCTTTCGTCAGTACTTTTTTCAGACAAGCCAGGCCAGCGGCTGTGGTCAAGGGATTGGCGTTGTATGTGCCAAAATGGATCGCCGGCCCCAAAGGTGAAACAAGGCCCATCAAATCTCGCCGTCCGCCAAAAGCACCCAGGGGAGTTCCGCCGCCAATGGCCTTAGCCAAAGTCACCAAATCGGGTTCGATCCCGTATTTTTCACATGCCCCACCCTCAGCAATCCGACACCCGACCTTCACTTCATCATAAATGAGGAGCACATTGTGTGTCCGCGTCAGCTCCCTCACCCCTTCCAGGTATCCCGGGTCTGGAGGAATGACCCCACCATTGGTCATACACGGTTCCAGGATAAAGCATGCGATCTCTCCCTCGTGTTTCTTCAGTTGATTCTCCAGGCTTTCCAGGTGGTTGAATTGGACGACATAGGTGTGGGCGGTCGCACCCGGAGGGACCCCCGTGCTTTCCACGATTGACGATGGCATCCAATCCGGCCCAGCTGGCGTGTCGGAGGGAACGGCACAACTGACCATCAGCACGTCACTGGCGCCATGGTATGCGCCTTCGACTTTTAGGACACCCATTTTCTGAGTGGCGGCTCGGGCCAAACGAACCGCATACATCGTCGCTTCGACGCCGGACTGGGTGAAGCGGATCATTTCCATCACCGGGTAGCGGCGGTGGATCTCCTCTGCGAGGTCCGTGGCTGTCGTCCCACTGAGCCCATACAGCGTCCCCTTTTTCGTCTGCTCGTTGATGGCCTCGGCGATGATCGGGTTCGCGTGGCCGGGCATCATGGCGGCATAGCACATGCAGTAGTCGATGTATTTGTTGCCGTCAAGATCCCAAACGTAAGCCCCCTGACTCTCCTTTACGAAGATTGGGTACGGTGGCCAAAACTGGATCGCACTGCCCACGCCGCCAGGTATGATCGCCTGAGCTCGAGCTGCCTCTTTTCCAGAGGTTGGTGTCCGTTTGATATATTCCTCATAAAAGTCTGCCATGGGTTCCCTCCTTTTCGATAGTGTCACCCGTCATGAACGTCCAGCTCCTAGACTGAATTTCACAGTGGAGGATGAAAAAAACAAAAAAATGTTGAAGCCCCTTTATATATTACCTTCGCTGAGTTTGTCAACGAGAAAACCCGTGAGTTTTCAAAGGACCCCGAAGGGGAGGGAATGACGTCTCCCATTGCTTCTCCACCGCCTCTGATCGGTTATTTCCAGAGTCCCTCTTTAACCAAGTCGTCCATGGTGGCAGTGATACTCTCCCGAAGCGTTTCCACAATGAAATCAATCTGGTCTTTGGAGAGGATCAGGGGAGGTGAGAGAACATTGAGATGGGCCAAAGGCCGAACCATGAGTCCCCGATTCTGGGAATGAGCGGCAATTCGATTCCCGATCTTGACCTCGGGGGGCAGGAGTTCCTTGGTCTCTTTGTTGGCCACATTTTCCACACACATCATGAAGTCCTTTCCACGAACATCTCCCACGATGGGCAAATCCAGCAGCGTGGCCAGTCGCTCTTCGAAATAAGGACCGACTTCACGAACGTGGCCGCAGATATCCTCACGCTCAATGATCTCGATGTTCTTGAGTCCGGCCGCACAACTGACAGCGTGTCCAGAGTAGGTAAAGCCATGGGTAAAAAGACACCCTTTTTCCTGGGGAACGCTGATCACATCATAGATCTCATCCGAAAAAATCGTTGCCCCTAATGGCACGTAGCCCGACGTGATCCCTTTTGCACACGTAATGACATCAGGGGTGAACTTGAAGACCGGTTCTGACGCAAACATCTCTCCCAGCCTGCCAAAGGCGGTAACCACCTCATCCGAGACATAGAGGACGTCATATTTCTTGCAGATTTCCCAGGTCCGCCGATGGTAACCCGGTGGGGGGACGATCACCCCGCCAGCGCCCATGATCGGCTCGGCGATAAAACAGGCCACATTCTCTGGACCCAATTCAAGGATCTTATTCTCGAGATCAGCCACCTTCTGATCACAGAATTCCTCAACCGTCATCCCCTGGGGACGTCGGTACACATTGGGTGCCGGGATATGGTGGATAAAATCCTTGATGATGTCAAAACCTATATGATCAAAACCAATACCCGTGAGCGACATGGTCAGGTAGGTGCTGCCGTGATAACCATCAGTGCGGGCGATGATCTGTTTCTTATTCTCTTTCCCAAGTCTGTTGAAATAGAATTGGATCACTCGAATTGCCGTTTCGTTCGCCATCGAGCCGCCTGTTCCGAAAAAGACGTGATTCAACGGGCCAGGCGCCAATTCCGCAAGCTTTGCCGCCAGGCTGGCTGCAGGGGGGGTGATCAGATGGGTGAAGGTCGAAAAGTATGGAAGCCTGCGAATCTGCTCTGAAATGGCCTCTGCCATCTCCTCGCGGCCGTAACCGATATTGACACACCAGAGCCCGCCGATGCCGTCCAGATAACGCTGCCCGTCTGAATCCACTACATAGGCCCCCTCTGACTCTGCCATGATGAGAGAGCCCTCCTCTTTGAAGGTAGAAAAATCCGTCCATGGATGGATACAGTGCTTCAGATCTCTCCGCCAAAGCTCTTGTGTGTCGAATCTCTTGTCCCCTTTCATTACACTCCCCCTCTCTTACGGGTCAGGAAAAATCCGCGATGTTCAGCTCTTCCAATAGTTTTGTGCCTGGAGATGTGGTCTTCTGATCGAACCCGAGTTCCTCGAGATACTCCTCCACCATAAGATTCAGGTCTATCTTAGTCCCCTTCACTGGACCCGTTTCCAAGGGCGGATTTCCCAGCACTCTATCTGGAAATTTGATGTCTCTAAAGTTGATGCCCGCCTTCACGTTGAACAGGTGTCTTAAGACAGATATTCTGAATCCAACCTTTTGGAAGTCGTCGACGCTCCATGAATGCCCATCCACAGCCTCCAGAAACTCTGGGATAGCCTTGTAATCCAAACAGATGTACCCAAACAGACAGAGACCAGCCGAATTCAAAGCATGGATCAAGTTGACGTTGTCCTTATGGCATTTGGCTCGGTCAGATAGATTCTCTTTAGAGAACTCTGGCTGTTTGTATCCCGCAACCGGGAATGTGGTTGAGCCCTGAGTGTGCCTGGCTGGCGTCGGGTCTGAATAATAGGTCAAGGCAAGGCCTGGCTCCCATCTCGGGTCGTGGGCTGGAAGCCCTTCGTTTCCGACGGCCATCGCGTATTTTTCTGACTCCTTCCCAAATGCCTTGACCGACTCATCAAAGCCCTTTGCGAGCACCTCCCCGATACCCTCGGCCTTCCCGATCTTCTCCACGAGGGACACAATGGCGTCGACCTCCCCCCATTTCAGTTCCAGCCCGTCGGTCTGCTCTTTGTCGATGATGTTGTTTTCGAAACACTCGATCGCGAGCCCGCAAAGGGCACCACAACTTATGGTGTCGATGCCGTACCGGTTGCAGAGGTCGTTGATCTTTATCAACGATTCAATGTCCTCGTTTAGGAGATTGGGGCCAAGCATCGAGAGTGTCTCATATTCGACCTTGTGGACGAGTGTTTCGGTTTTATAGGGCCCCTTATCGAGCTTGAGATGACCCCCGCAGCCAATGGGACACCCACTGCAGGCGTATTTTTTCACCTGATATTCGAGGACTTTTTCTGCGTACAGGCCCTCCACGTCCTTGACCTCTTCCACAGAGGAAGACCAGTTCTTCACAGGCGTGTCACCAATGTTGATACACCCCTCATAGAAAAAGGGCGTCCCTTTCTTGGACAGTTCTTTTGCCAGGCCATCTTGAAAGACGGGAAGGTACTTCTTTTTCAAATTCTTCATCTTGTCAGGATTGGCCACAGTGATCGGGGCATTTCCCTTCACCACCACAGCCTTCAGTTGTTTTGACCCCATGACCCCGCCCAACCCGGATCGGGCGGCGAATCGCCCCTTATCGGTCGAAATACCGGCGATTGCAGACATTTTTTCACCGGCGGGCCCAATACAGGCTACCTCGCAGTCTTTGCCGTGAATCTCTTTTAGGAGATCTTCAGTCTCGTAACAGTCCTTTCCCCAAATACGATCAGCCCGTAACAGTTGTGGGGTGCCTTGGTCGATGAAAAGATAGACAGGGTCAGCGGATTTCTCTTCAAACAGGACCACGTCAAACCCTGCATTTTTGAGTTTCTTCCCGAAATGTCCCCCACAGTTGGCATCTCCCCACCCTTTTGTCAAAGGAGATTTCCCGAATACCATGAATCGAGAGGCAATGTACGCACCCGTCCCAGTTAGGTAGCCCGCCGCAAAGCCAAGAATGTTTCCAGGGCCCAACGGGTCGGTTTTGGGGTCCATCCTTTCCATCAAGAAACGAACCCCCATCCCATATCCGCCGAGATATTCTCTGTAGATCGACTCAGGGATATCGTCTGCTTTCATCTCGCCACGCTTGAGGTCGACGGAGAGCATCTTCCCAGTCACGGAGTGCATTTTTTCTCCTCCTTTTAGTTGGCTTCTCTCGACTCTGAGACTCAATGCCTCAGATTCCGAAGAGCCATATTCTTATCACAATTCGAGAGGTTCGTCCAAGCTTTTTTGTCGTTCAAACTGAGCAGGTTCTCTTATCCCTGAGTGGTGTGCGCCGAAGGGGTGGGTCACCCTCTTAGGGTGAGTTGGAAGGCCCCCATTCGCACGGGGAAGGGGGAGACTGTTACACTCCTTGTCGACCTTTCTTCCTCATTCTTTCTGCGCCTCTCTCGATGGCGCGGATGATGTTCACGTATCCGGTACACCGGCAGAGATTACCCCGGATCGCCTCCTTGATGTCATCGGTTGTGGGTTCTGGCTTCTTCTCCAATAAAGCCTTGGCTGAAAGTATCATCCCCGACGTGCAGTATCCGCACTGTACCGCCCCTTCATCCAGGAAGGCCTCCTGGAGCGGATGAAGCTTGCCATTCTCAGCCAGCCCTTCAATCGTGGTAATTTCCTGACCAGATTGGGAAACCGCCAGGGTCTGGCAGGAGGCGATCGCCCTGCCATTCAAAAGCACCATGCACGCGCCGCACTCTCCGATGCCACATCCATATTTGGTTCCGGTCAGATGAAGCCTATCTCGAAGCACATTCAGAAGAATCTCGTTGGGCTTCACGTCGAGATTGTACTGTCTGCCGTTCACCTTGAGGACAATGGGTACTTTCATCTTTTTATCTTTCCTCCGGATCTCTTCCAGGCCACTTCGAGGGTATCCTGAATCAGAAAACGGGCCGCGTGCGTCTTGTAGGCGGCTGTAGATCGGGCATTCCGTGGAGAGATGTCTCCGGTCAACGTTTCTGCCGCCTGGGCCATCGAACTTGAGGTCAGTTCTCTTCCGGTCAGGCTTTTCTCAAACGTCAGCGCCCGGACCGGTCGCGGCGCCACCCCACCGAGGGCCGCCCGCACTTTCTTGCATGTATTGCCGTCCCGCTCCACATAGACAGCACAGTTTATCTTGGCTATGCTCAGGGTCACCCGGGCAATCTTCCCAAAGGCTGAACCGGATGAGGCCGCCGGTTTGGGGATCACGATGGCCGTAAGCAGGTCCCCTGCTTCGAGTGCGGTCTTCCTGGGACCCGTGAAAAAATCCTCCAGAGGAACCGTTCTTTTCTCGATCTCTCCCTTCTCATTCTTCCGGCTGATCTCGACGTGGGCGTTCAGGGCGATCAAAGGGGGGGCAGAATCTGCACCTGGTGACGCAGTGCAGAGGTTTCCCGCGATTGTAGCCATGTTCCGAATCTGGACGGCTCCCATGCTTTTGACCGCGTCATAGAGGGCGGGATACGTCTCTTTGACCCGGTCGTCCTCTTCAAGGGCCGACCATAGCGTGGCAGATCCAATTCTTAACCCCTCCTCCCAATTCAAAAAATCGAGGTCCCTGACGCCAAGAATATAGACAAGGCCTTCCGGCGCCTGCCATCCCGTCTTGATTTCATTCAGAATATCTGTCCCACCTGCAAGCACCCGTACGCCGCTTACCTTGAGTCTATCGAGTGCTTCTTCGACGGTCTTTGGGCTGTAGTACTCAAAATCATGAGTGATGACTTGTGAATTAGACATGCCGTCTCTCCTCAATCTCCCAGGATGGCCTCAAAAATATTCTCGGGCAGAATCGGCAGCTTTGTGAAATAGATCCCTGTGGCGTTCTGAACCGCCAGGGCAACTGCCGCCGGGACCGGATTCACGGCAGACTCGCCAATACCTTTTGCCCCCATCGGACCGGTCGGCTCGTGGGTGCCCGCAAAGAACGTCCGGATGTTTTCTGGACCCGGAAGGTCGGCCGCGCCAAGCATCTTGTACTCGGTCAGCAATCCGTCGCACTTGAGCTTCCCGGTTTTTTCATCGTACTCGGCATCCTCCACGAGGGCCATCCCGGCGCCGCGGTAAAACCCCCCGTGAAGCTGTCCCCGGGCCAGGGTCGGATTGATGACTACCCCGGCATCGCTTCCAGCCACCACCTTCTCAATCTTGACACGGCCCGTCTCCATATCGACCTCGACCTCGACAAAGTAGGTGGTGAAACACGGCGGACAGTTGACCATGCGGATGCTTTTGGCCGCGATCGCCGTCCCCCAATCCTTGTTCATGGCTGTCTGGGCAACGTCGCGAACCGTGATATTCTTGCCTGGCATCCCCTCCACGTAGATGACCCCCTGACTCTTTTCCTCATCTGGCTTGATCTTCAGCGAATCGACCGGTGCATCCAGAATCCTGGAAGCAAATTCCAAAAGAACCTTTTTTGTTTCTCGGGCCACGGCGAGAACAGCACCGCCTCCACAGTACACCCCCCGTGTCGCATGGGTACAGACATCATACCCGGTCGTGCGGGTATCTGCCGGAGAGATTCCCACCTTCTCGAAAGGCACGCCAAATTCTTCTGCCACCAATTTTGCGATGGCGTCCAGAGTCCCCCCTCCATGATCCATCAGGGCCGTCAGAATATCGATTGAACCGTCTTCATTTATCTTCACTTGAGGGGTGCTATAATCCTTGACCTCTCCTGGAACCGGCGCTCCGGTCCCCGAGGTATGAAACCCCCGGGCAAAGCCGATACCCCTTCTGTAGCGACCGGTCTTGGTCTTGGGATCCCCACGGTCCTTCCAGCCGCTCAGTTCCGCCCCCTTGTACAGCAGTTCTTTCACCCCATCGGAATGGATGACAGACCGGATCGTGGGTCCCTGCCCCCAGAAAACCTCCCCCAACCCAACATAGTTCTTGACCCGCAGCTCGATCGGATCCATGCCCAGCTTTTCTGCCAGCATGGTCATGGTTGTTTCGACGCCAAAGGTCACCTGAGGCGCCCCATAGCCCTGCATAGCGCACGCCGGGGCTTTGTTGGTATAGATCGCCATTCCCTCATACTTCATATTGGGCAACCGATAGAGGGAGTGCCACCACCCGGCAAGGACGCCCAGAAATGCGAGGGCCTGGATATGGTGGGAACCGATATCCACGTAAGCCTTCATCTCACCAGCCACCAGAGTCCCGTCTTTTCTGGCTCCAACCTTCAAGGTGTAGCGAGTTGGATACTTGGCGTGGCCATACATGTCTTCCTCGCGGGACTGGACAATCTTGACTGGCTTACCGGCTTTCAGGGCCAGGGCCGTCGTTATCAAATTGACGGGATTCGTATGGATCCCAGAGCCAAAGTGTCCCCCAACGGCGATCCGAACGACATTCACTTTGTTCAGGGGAATATCAAAAATCTCCCCGATGAGGATCCGGGTATTGTGGAGCGCCTGGGTTGCCGGCCAGACCGTAACTCCCCCATCCGCCTCAGGACGACACACACACGCTTTGGGCTCCAGCTGGGCATGATAGACCCTCGAGGTGACAAATTCGTTCTCCACAATCACATCAGCTTCTTTGAATCCCCTGTTCGCATCCCCCTCGACAACCTCTCTCGTGCAGGCGATGTTGTTCTGAATGGTGACTTCCTTGTCCTCTAGATACACGGTCTCATGAATCAGGTTTTCCTTCGCACCCAATGCCTCATCCATCGTCATATACGAGGCCAGCATCTCCCATTCGACCTTTACAGCCTCCAGCGCCTTGGTTGCGAGTTCCTCTGTTTCTGCCGCCACAGCGCCAAAAGGATCACCGATCTGCCGGACATGGTCTGTGAGCACCTGCCAGTCTTTAAAGGTATTTCGGGGGATCGACACCTGACGGACGTTGAAGTGTTTCTTGGGAACGTCCTCGAAACTTAAACACACCGCCCCCATTTTCTCCGCCTCTGAAAAATCGATGCTCTTGACCCGGGCATGGGGATAGGGGCTACGGAGGATTCGGCCGTGGAGCATCCGGTCAAGATAGATGTCGGACGGATAGGTTTCTCTGCCGGTTACCCGGGCGATCCCATCTTTTCTCCGAAAATCCTTTCCCAGAACATGAAATGTCTTCTCTTCCATCTTTTTCCTCTTTGGTCCGTGGACCCCTACCACGTCGGGGGAGTGAAAACAAAAAGAACCTCGGCACTCTTCCTGCCACTGTTCTTCCACCGATGTGGCAAATCTCCGTTGAAATAGAGACTATCCCCTTCGCCGAGGCGGATATTCTTGCCATCGATCTGAAAGTCGACTGCTCCTCGCAAAACAAGAACGAACTCCTCTGTACCGGTGGGATGAGAGATCCCCTCAGCCGTGTCAGAGGTTCCTCCCGGTTCAATGACGCTGATCAGGGGCTCCATCCTCTTGTTTGACACCCTCGTCACCAACATCTGGCTCGACACATTGCCATCTGGGTAGGCAATGTGCTTCCGATCCCCTCGACGCAAAACCCAGTGGTTCTCCCCTCTATCCGACATATCACTGAACAAGTCGACTACCTTGATATCAAGGGCAGCGCTGAGCTTACCAATCATAGACAAAGATGGCATGGTCAGGCCTTTTTCGAGTTGAGAGATGTAGGATTGGGTGCAGCCCGCCTTTTCAGCAAGCTGTTTCAGCGTGAGGCCCCGCTGTTGTCTGTACTCTTTGATTTTCTGCTGAACCCTTTTTTCCATGTCGCTATATTATCAATACTTCATTTACTTTATCAATATTGAATTTATGCCAGTCCCAAACGCTTGTCAAGAAGAGAATGGGAGTGACATGGGGCACCCGCACGGGTGGCCATATGCCAGTTCCTGTTGATTTGGGGTCAGGAGATTGTTAGAATTCGGTTGTATTCCCGTAATAGCTCGGGCTGAATTTGGTAAAGAGCAATATTAAACCAAAGGGGGTCGCAAGGCATGGCTGAGATCAATATGCCCCATCCGGATCACGAGCACCATCTCTGTCTCCTCATGAATTTTGACTACATCGGTACCAACAAAAACGAGTATAAGAACCTCGTGCGAAACGCCAAGTACGTGTGCCTCAACTGTGGTCGGACTGCGGCAAGCGAAAAGAATCTCTGTGCACCTGAAGAGTTGTAGAAATCTCCTCTGTCTGTTCGGTTCCGGCAGGAATAAGTGTCGGGCAGTCAGGAGACGAGAGAGGCCCCGAGGCTCATCCCTCCATATCGACAGCCTCCAGTTTCCAGGTCATATATTCAGCATTGTAGACGAGCTGAAAGGCGTTTGCTCCATCTGACACCCCGAAGTGATAGATTGCCGCCCTTCCCTCTCGGTCCTTCCAGTTGAAAGTGATCTCCTTGATGGGATAGGCCACTCCTCTCCACAGAAAACGGAGCGGTTTGACCCGCCCCTGGCAAAATAGCGCAAGGACCTCCACCGGTTCTGCAACAGAATAGATCATCTCTCCCTCCCTTAGTAGATGTCGCATTTTATGGCCCGAGGGTGATTCACCTTAAAGAAGACGGG